>Ga0209125_1003011_pt1 | contig 12134 bp, 12 predicted proteins | sample BarGraIncub1131A_FD_184503 | JGI IMG/M metagenome (GOLD analysis project Ga0209125, IMG submission 184503) | Arctic peat soil microbial communities from Barrow, Alaska - Barrow Graham LP Incubations 11-31A (SPAdes) (version 2) | ecosystem: Environmental > Terrestrial > Soil > Wetlands > Peat... | reverse complement strand
GGTTATTTTATTTTTTTTCTTTGTTTCCCAAATTCCTTCTAGTGTCCAATATTGCTCTGGAATAAATGCGCGAATTTCACGTTCACGTTCCATTATAATTCGTAGTGCAGGGGATTGAACTCGTCCAGCAGAAAGACCATATCGAACTTTTTTCCATATTATTCCAGACAAATCATATCCTACGAGTCTATCAAGAACACGACGTGCTTCTTGAGCTTTAACGAGGTTTAAATCAATATCACGAGGATTTTTTAACGCTTCTAGAACAGCCTCTTTTGTAATTTCATGAAAAGCTACACGTTTTATAGGTGCCTTAATTTTTTTATCTTCCTCAATTAATTCTTTTAGATGCCAAGATATTGCTTCTCCTTCACGGTCCGGGTCAGTTGCGAGCATTATCTCAGTTGCTTTTTTTGCTAGAGTTTTTAATTCAGAAACAACTTTTTCTTTACCTTTTGATATTTCATATCGAGGTACAAATCCGAGCGGGATATCGATTGCATCTTTATTTGATTTTGGTAAATCTCGTATATGCCCAACAGAAGCACGCACTGTATATGCGCCATCTAAATATTTTTCTATTGTCTTTGCTTTTGATGGGGACTCAACAATTAAAAGTTTCATAAACTGTAGTATTACACGAAAACATATTTTTTAGCAAATTCTTTGTTAAAATATTAATTCTGATATACAATTAACAGATGGAAATATTTACACAAACTATAGGTTGGGTTGGAACTTTTTTAATAGTATTAGCTTATTTTCTTGTTTCAAATAATAAGATTAGTGCTACAAGTAAAAGATATCAATTATTAAATTTATTAGGTGCTATTGGTGTTGGTTTTAATGTTTTTCATCAAGCCGCTTGGCCAGCTTTCACGCTGCAGGTTGTTTGGGCAATAATAGCTATTATTGCGTTGGTAAAGATTAAAAAATAATTTTATGGAAAATAAATTAATAATTATTAACAAAAAAAGTTCTTATGTTTGGATTGTTTTAACCTTAATAATATTGGGAATAATAAGTTATATTTTTGCTGTTATTTTAGGTATTATGAATATTCATATTTTTCTAGAGCACTACATTTTTACAATCTCTGTCTCTTCCGTCTTAAGTTTAATTTTTAATTTTATAAATCTTTATATTTTAGTTGTATATTTTTATAAACTTTATAATCTAAAGGATGATGTAATAAAGTGGACCAATTTATTTTTCTATTTTTTTATTTTTAGTAGTTCTTTTGGTTTGGTTTTTAATTATCTAATGTTTTTGCCAGTTGTAGTTACTCCATGGGTCATTTTAATGGTAATCGTCGCATTAATTTGGGTTACTTTTACTCATTATTTAAAAAGAATTAGGAAAGTAAAATTAGAAAATACTTCAGTTATTTTTAATAATAACAAGGAAGAAAATATAGAAGTAATAAAAGAAAGATTAAGTTTTATCTCGTGGGTTAAAAATAATAAAACTATTTTAATTATAATATTTGTTATACTTGTTCTAATTTTTGGTCCCACTTTGTTTATGGGTACAAAAGCAAGGATAGAGTGTGGAAGAAATGCAAAACTTATTAGTAATGGTAATGGCGGATACTATTGTTCTTATTATTTTATTAATCAGCCAGAAAATGCTCAGTGCATTGACGCTAAACAATTTTGTGAATTAAAAGGTAACTCTGATAAGAGTGATTTTTGTGGTTTTAGTAGCGCCTATGGAAAAAATGTTATACGTGTAAAAAAAGATGGAGTTATATATTTACAAGACGGACCTGTTGCTTGTAATTATTGTTGTGGGGATATAGATAAAGTAGCTCCTTTAGTCAAAGAAGTAAATACTTCTAAGTATGATCCAAATGGCCCTTATCCAAGTCCTATTGTAGATAGTGTTAATATGATAAATGCCAGAGGAGAGGTTGTTGATAAATGGATAAATGGGACGTTTAAAAAAATAGGTGAAGATAAAACATTTGAATATAGAGAAAAGATTAGCTCTAATTATAAGAGTGCAATTGATAGTTGTGTTAAAACAAATTGTAAAAAAGTTTATTTTGTAGATGATACTTACATTAAATATGGAGCCGGAGCTTATTCTAATGACACAGATAACCCTGCTATTGGAAAAATTATAAAAGTTGAGTTTTATTCAAAAGGTAAAAAAGTTGTATCTTATCCTAATCCTCATGATATATCTGACAGTGCAACTTATACTATTTTGTATTCTCAAAATAGTAAGTCAGGGCAGACAATAACGTATTCTGAAGATCTTTGTATGGGGGTTAAGGGCGGAGGACAATATTGTTATGAACCTCATTATAATATAGGTGTTGTGGCAATCTTTCTTAACCCAGAAAATAAAAGTAGTCTGACAGCTTCTGAAGATAGTTCCAGTATTTTTTTTACAGGAAAAATTGAAGAGGCTGAATTAGTTAGCTATCAATATTCTTTGATTCCTGACACAGGAGAAATTTTCCCTGTGGTAAATAGATAATTTTATACTTTTCGAATCTCTCCTAATTATTAATTAAGCACAGAAAATAAATTATATGGACTCAATTGCAATATTATTATTACCACTAACATTAATATATTCCTTACCGTTTACGCTTCTTTTTAATTTTCCAGCTGTAGTTGTATCATTGATAATTTTACTCATTATATTTAATAAAAAGCTAACAAAGGAAAATATTTTTATCTTTTTATATAGAGCTAAACCAGAAATAAACACTCAAGTAGAAAAAACTGGTTCATCAGATTCTGTATTTAAAAGTAGTAAAAATATATATTATCGCTATGTGGCTATTATGAGTTTCTTTTTAATTATTATTATTGGCTCATATGACCCAATTTTTTCGTGCTCATATTTATATAAAATGTTTGTTAATATTGCCGCAATCTTGTCATTTGGTGTTTTGATAAAAATAATAAGTGATATATTTAAATTTTATAATATTAAACTTTCTAGGTTTATAAAAACATTAATAGCTATATTAGTTATATATTTTTTATCTTTTATTCTTTTTAAGTTAATGGGACCTCTAAATTTTGGTGATGGTCCAGGAAAAATTACTTGTTATTTTAATTCTTTCTAATCTCTCCCAATTCTTCTTTAATAAAATCTTTTAGTTCCATGATTGAAAGCAGGGCATTGGCTTCAGCTATTTTCATACCTGATTCACGAATCAAATCATCACGTTCCATTGGTTCACGAAGTAATGATATTATTTTTAATTCTTCTTTAGAGCAATCAGCATATTTTTCTTTGTCACTTATTTCTGGTCTTTCTATTTCAAAACCGAGTGCTTCTAAAATATCTTCACTACTAGTTATAGGAGTAGCTCCTTGTTTAATGAGATTGTTTGTACCAGTAGAGTTTGATGAAAATGCAGAGCCTGGAACAGCAAGAACATCACGATTGTAATCGAGTGCCATGCGAGCAGTGATGAGAGTGCCGGATTTTTCTTCAGCTTCTATTATAAGTACGGCTTTTGAAATTCCAGCCATCAGTCTGTTTCTCTGTGGAAAAGAATAAAGTGTTGCTATAAAATTTGGTTCAAATTCTGAAATTAAACAACCTCCATTATTTACAATTTCTTGTGCTAGTCTAATATTTGTTCTTGGGTATAAAACATTATTATCTAGACCTGAGCCGGGAAAAGAAATAGTAGTTAGTCCAACTTCCATCGCAGTCTTGTGAGCAATGCTGTCTATTCCAAGCGCTAATCCTGAAACTATAACAATAGGACAATCTTTTAATCCACGAATTAGTTTTTCACAAATATCTCTACCATAAGAAGTGTATTTACGGGAGCCAACAACTGCTAAATATGTTAAATCAGGGTCTGGTAATTTACCTCTTATATAAAGAGTTTTTGGAGGTTGGGGGATTTCAAGTAAAGGTTTTGGAAATTGTTCCGGTTTTAATTTATAAATGTCTTCCATGTTGTTTGTATATTTTGTTAAATAATTTTAAATAGCTCTTCTCAAAATACGCGTATAATTTTCTGCTGAAAATTTACTATGCTCGGGCCGCCGCCCTCCGCAATGTATTTTTCAAAGACTATTTGAAATTCTTTTGACTTTAAATTATAAATATCCTTCATAATATTTAATTATTATACACTATGTTTTATATAAAATACGAGAATAGTCTTATCAGAGGGGCTTGGGAGGCTGTCGAGCCGAGCACGAGGAATTTTTCAGCAGAAAAATATCCGTGCCCTCGGAGAAGAGCTATTCTCGTATTTTATAGATACTCATTTGTATATTATAATATTTTTTTATATACTGTAAGAATGTTAGACATCAAATTCATTCGTGAGAATAAAGATATAATTAAAGAGGGTGCAAAGAAAAAGCATATTGAAGTAGATATTGATAATCTTCTGTCTGTTGACGAAAAAAGATTAGAAATTCTTTCTCGTGTTGAATTTTTACGTGGGGAACAAAATAAAGTTAGTGTTTCAATGGGTGGAACATTAAGTCCAGAAACTCGTGGACAGCTGATTGAAGAAATGCGTCTTGTTAAAGATGAGCTAAAAGACAAAGAAGAAGAGCTTCGAAATACTATAGCTCTATGGCAATTTTTAATGCTTCAAGTACCAAATGTTCCAGATATGACAGTTCCAGAAGGTGAGAGTGACGCAGACAATCAAGAAATAAAGGCATGGGGAGAAAAACCAGTATTTGATTTTGAAGCCAAGGATCATATAGAACTTATGACCAATCTAAAGATGGTAGATTTTGACAGAGGAGTGAAAGTTCATGGCTTTAGAGGATATTTTCTATTGGGAGATGGTGCTAGACTTTCTATGGCAATCTGGAATTATGCCCTAGATTTCTTTTCTGAAAAAGGGTTTATTCCTATATTGCCGCCAGTTATAATACGCCGCGAAATTTTTATGGGTACTGGTTACTTACCACAAGGAGAAGATGATTTATATAAAACTCAAGATGGAGATTTCCTCGCTGGTACTGCAGAGGTGCCAATCATGGGATTCCACTCAGATGAGATTTTAAAGGCTGATGAATTACCTAAAAAATATTTAGGTTTTTCTCCTTGCTACAGACGCGAAGCGGGAAGTCACAGTAAAGATGTAAAAGGATTAATAAGAGTTCAAGAATTTTATAAATTGGAACAAGTAATTCTTTGTGCTGCTTCTCATGCAGAGAGTGTTAAATATCATGAAGAGGTAAATCGAAATACAGAAGAATTTATTGAGTCACTTGGTATTCCTTATCATACTGTTGTTAACTGCGGAGGCGATTTAGGTATGGGTCAAGTTAAAAAATATGATGTTGAACTTTGGGTTCCAAAAGAAAGTAAATATCGCGAAATTTCTTCAGCTTCATACTTCCATGATTTTCAAACTCGCCGATTAAATATTCGTTATCGTGATGAAGAAGGTAAAACTAGATATGCTCATTCATTAAACTGTACTGCTATCCCGACTCCTCGCATCTTAGTTTCTCTTGTTGAGAATTTTCAGCAATCAGATGGAACAATTAAAATTCCTGAAGTTTTGCATAAATATTTAGGTAAAAATATTATTTCATAAATAAAATATGAGAGATATACCTACATCTCCACGTATTATAGAAATAAGACATAATCGTCACATGTATATGTTACGGCTGTCTATTTTGTTGTTTATATTGTTTGTTTCTATTATTGGAGCATTGTCGTTTTTTTCTGGAGACAAACATTTAACAATAGATAAAGTTTTAATAACTGGTACTCATATAATAAATCAATCAGATATTGAGTCAGAAATATTCCAAGATATGTCTGGGAAATATTTGTATCTATTTTCGCGCAATAATAGTTTTATTTATCCTCATCAAAAAATATATAAAGATTTAATTTTAAATTTTCCAAGAATCCAATCTCTTTCTCTAAAACGTGATAATTTAAAAACGCTACATATAGATATAGTAGAGAGAACAGGATCGTCTCTCTACTGTGGGTCCAATATTCCTGAAAACAAAGAAGATATTGGAGAGAATTGTTATTTTATAAACAATGACGGACTTATTTTTGATAAGGCCCCATATTTTTCTGGAAATGTTTTTTTTAAATACTATTTAACTTTAAAAGATTATGATATAAATCCTCTAGGTAAACAAGTTGTTGATATTAATCAATTTCATAAACTCACCGGTTTTATTGATGAAATTATATCTTTAGGTTTTAAACCTATTTCTATAGTTGTTGAACAAGATGGCACAAATTCTTTATATTTAAATCATGGAGTAAATGATACATCTCCAAAAATTATTTTTAAAAGTGATAATGATTTAAATTTAATATATGAGAATCTTTCTATTTCTATGAGAAAGAAGGAATTTGCCGATGAGATAAATTCTAAGTATAATACGCTTCTATATATAGACCTTCGTTTTACAGATAAGGTTTTATATAAGTTTCAATAGTTTTTGTTAATTCCTAAAATAGCTCCTTTCGAAGGACACGGATATTTTCTTGCTAGAAAATTCCTCGTGCTCGGCTCGACAGCCTCCCAAGCTCCTTCTCAAGGACTATTTTATACATTAACAAAAAATACATAAAATCAATGAAAAAATTCTGGGAAAAATTACCAAAACCGTTTTTTTGTTTAGCACCAATGGCAGATGTCACGGATGCGGCTTTTAGGCGTGTGATTGCTAAATACGGAAAGCCAGATGTTATGTGGACAGAGTTTGTTTCCGCGGATGGACTTTCAAGTCCTGGACGAGAAGTGCTAAAAAATAATTTAATATTTTCTAAAAAAGAAAAGCCAATAATTGCTCAATTATTTTCTTCGCATCCAATTAAAATGCGTCAGGCAGCAAAATATGTAGCATCCCTTGGTTTTGATGGTATTGATATAAATATGGGCTGTCCTGATAGATCTATTGAGAAGCAGGGGGCAGGAGCTGCTATGATGAAAGACATGAAAAAAGCTGGGGAAATAATTCAGGCAGTAAAAGATGGTATTAAGGATTCTAAAAAGAAAAATATTTCAGTTTCGGTAAAGACTCGTATTGGATATAATAAAAATCAAATAAGTGAATGGATTCCATTTTTGCTTTCACAAGATATTGATGCACTTACAATACATGCAAGAACCAGAAAAGAGATGTCTCTTGTTCCTGCAAGATGGGAACATGTGAAAGAGGTGGTAGATATAAGAAATAAAATGGGTATAAAGACAAAAATAATAGGGAATGGTGATGTTAAAGATATAGAACAGGGGATGCTGCTTGCTCTTGAAACTGGCTGTGATGGAATAATGGTAGGCAGAGGTATATTCGGTAATCCATGGTTTTTTAGTCGTGAAAATAATTCAAAATTTTCGCAAGGCTCCTATGGACGAGGGAGGACGAGGGGCCAGACCAATTTGAAAATTTTAATTAATTTCACTCCTACAGTAGAACAGAAGTTAAAAGTCATGGTAGAACACACAAAACTATTTGATAAACTTTTAGGCAAGGTAAAAAATTTCGCTGTTATGAAGAAACACTATAAAGCTTATGTAAATGGCTTTGATGGTGCCAAAGAACTTCGTGTACAACTTATGGAAACAAAAAATGCCCATGAAGTAGAAGTTATAGTTAATGGTTTTTTAAAAACATATAAAAATAAAATATAAAATAGATAAAATAAAAAAGGGACGCAATGCGGCCCTTTTTATTTTCTTTAAAAATTTTCCTCCAACCATTTTTTTTCTAATTTTTTATCAGTATATCTTGTTAAAAAAAGATAGCCTTTTAAAATTAGAAAGAAATATAATATACCAGGTAACACCATGTAGTTACTTTTTAAAGAAAACATTATAAGTATTGCTGGAACTATTCCAACAAAACCAACGATTGGAACATATAAAATATTTAATAATCTCATACGCTTACAATCTCTCCAAGGATGTTGTTTTAGCTCCATAGTTTCTATTTTTAAGTTTTCTTTATTGTATAATAATTTACAGTTATGTCAAATTTATATATTTTCTCAAAAATCATTAATTTGTTATACTGTCTAAATGAAAGATTCTAAATCAGATTCAAATATTGCACTTTATAGAAAATATCGTCCTCTAAGTTTTGATGAAGTTATTGGTCAAGATCATATAGTAAAGGCTATTTCAGGTAGTTTAAAGGCTGGTAAAGTAGCGCATGCTTATCTCCTTTGTGGTCCACGTGGTACAGGCAAGACCACTATTGCTCGTATAATAGCGCGAGAGTTGGGAACTTCAGTAAATGATATTAACGAAATGGATGCAGCTTCAAATAGAGGTATAGATGATGTGAGAGATATAAATGAGAGTGTACGAACTTTACCATTTGATTCAAAGTATAAGATTTATATTTTAGATGAAGTGCATATGTTTACGAAAGAGGCATGGAACGCGCTTTTAAAAACTATTGAAGAACCACCAGAACATGTAATATTTATTCTTGCTACTACTGAGATTGAGAAAATTCCTGAAACAATAGTTTCTCGTTGTCAAAATTTTATTTTTAAAAAGCCCAACGATGCAATTCTTTCCCTTGTTGTTACCAATGTTGCAAAAAAAGAAGGATATAAGCTTGAAGAAGGTGGAGCAGAACTCATTGCTTTGCTTGCAGACGGTGCATTTAGAGACGCACTCGGTACTCTTCAAAAAGTTATTTCTTTTTCTAAAGATAAAGTTATAAATATAAAAGAAATAGAAGAAATTACAGGAGCACCAAATACAACATTAGTTGATAACTTTTTAGATGCAATTGCAACAAACGATATTGATAAAGGATTTGCAGCTATTGAAAAAGCTGTTAAGCAAAATATAGATATGGGAGTTTATATTAAAATGATTTTATATAAGCTTAGATATGCTCTTATGCTCCGTTATGTCCCAAATACAAAGAAATCTATTGAGAGCAATATAAACGAACATGATATGGTTTATTTAGAAAAACTGGTCTTATCAAAGCCAGAATATATTTCTTCTTCCACTCTTTCTATTTTACTTGAAGCATATCAATCACTTCGAACTTCTGTTATAAGTGAGTTACCCCTAGAATTAGCATTGGTTAAAATTCTTAATGCTGAAAAATAAAAATAAAATTTGGGATGTTATTGTAATAGGAGGAGGAGCATCTGGAATGATGGCTGCTGCTGTGGCTTCTGGCATGTCCAAATCTGTTTTGATTGTTGATAAAAATAATGCTCTTGGTGAAAAATTAAAAATCACTGGTGGAGGTAGGTGCAATATAACAAACAATGAGCCTGATCTCCATAAATTTTTAAAAATTTATGGAGAAGGAGCTCCACATTTATACTCACCGTTCTCTATTTTTGGAGTAAAGGATACATTTTTTTATTTTGAATCAAGAGGATTACCACTTGTAGTGCAGGCTCGTAACCGTGTTTTTCCTGCGACTGAAAAGGCTATGGATGTTTTTAATGTTTTAAATAAAGAATTAATAAAAAATAATGTAGAAATAAGAAATAATTGTGTTGTTTCAAATATTATTTACAATGATAATAAAATTATAAATATCAATACAAGTCAGGGTCAATTTTATGCCAAGTCTTTTGTTCTTGCGACAGGAGGACTATCACATCCAGAAACTGGCTCAACAGGTGATGGATATGAGTTTTTGAAAGATTTAGGACATACTGTGACTGCTCCAACGCCTGATATTGTTCCAATTGAAATTAAGGAAAAATGGGTTAAAGAACTATCTGGAACAACTTTATCTTTTATGAAAATAACCTTTGCACTTGATGGTAAAAATCAATTTTCTAAAGTAGGAAAAATTTTATTTACACACTTCGGTCTTTCAGGTCCACTTATTTTAAATAGTGCAAATAAAATTAACACACTTCTAGAAAAAGGAAATGTAACAGCTACTATCGATTTATATCCGGATACAAATAATAAAGTACTTGAAGATAAAATAATAAAAGTTTTTGATTTAAATAAAAATAAAATTTTAAAAACAGTTATAAAAGAATTTGTCCCAGAAGGTATGGCACAAGCTCTCCAAAAAATAATTAATTTTGTAGATATTGAAAAAAAGGTTCACAGTATAACCAAAGAAGAAAGAAGTTCTATTGTTAAAATTCTAAAAGCATTACCTGTAACGGTTGTAGGATTAATGGGCTACGATAGATCAGTGGTTGTTAATGGTGGAGTTGAACTTTCTGAAATAGATATGAAAACTATGCGTTCAAAATTGTATGAGAATTTATATGTAACAGGAGATTTATTACATTTAAATCGTAATTCTGGAGGTTACTCGCTGCAGATTTGTTGGACTACTGGATATATAGCAGGAACGTCAGTTTAGTTTTTTAATTCCTTTTTATAAATAGAAATTAAACTATATAACAAACTCAAAACCAGTGGACCAACAAGAATACCCAATGGCCCCACTAGGGTTATTGCTCCTAAAATAGAAAACAAAATAAATAGTGAAGGTATTTCAGTGTCTTTTGAAATTATATATGGGCTTAAGATGTTGTCTATTGTTCCAACGAGAAGTAATGACCAAAGAAGAAGTCCAAGGGCTTGTATTTGCATTCCTGTAAAGAATAAAAATAATACTGCCGGAATAGAAACTATAGAAGTTCCTATTGTTGGAACAAGTGAAGTTACTCCAGCAACGACTGCCCAAATAATAGCATTAGGAATACCAAAAATCATAAAACCTACCCAGGCTAGAACACCTTGAGCAATAGCAATAATAAATGTTCCTTTAAATATTTTATTAATTGATTTTTTAAGAGTTTTTAAAATTTCATTTGTATTTTCATCTCTTAATGGAATAATCTTTAATATTCCTTTTTCCCATTCTTCACCATCTTTTAATAAATAGAAAATAGTGAAAATCATTAGGAAAAACATTAAAATAGAATTGAGAGTTGAAGAAAATAAATTAGCCAAGTTGCTGGATAGAGAGGAAACTAATTGAATTATTTTTGCATGAATATCAAAATTGAATCCAGCAGGTAATAACTTAGTAATAGAAGAATCTATAGATTCTATAAGGTGACCAGAATTTCCAGAATTCACAGCATTAAAATATATATTTTGTGTTTGAATAAATACAGCCTTACCAACAAAAAATAATGGTACACACAAAAACAAAAGGAAAATTATTACAGTCAAAAGTGATGCTAGCCAAGATATATTTTTTACTATATGTTTCTTTATCCATAAATATATAGGATTAAGTACAACAGCAAAAGCAGCTGCTAGTAAAAACATTGCAAGAAAAGGATATAGTATTAAAAGAGTTAATATAATTGTTATTGATAATAATGTTAACAAGAAATATTTTTCTGTTGGACTTATTTGCATGTGTAAATTATATCATAATTTATATGTAGTTATACATATATCAAATAGTTGAAAAATAACCATTTTTAGGGTATCCTATAGTAGTTTAAATATTTAAGTGGTTTTTGTCTGTGTAAATATATATTTGGGGATCGTCTAATGGTAGGACAGTGGCCTTTGAAGCCATTAATTGGGGTTCGAATCCCTGTCCCCAAGCAAATAAATAAACGAGCGAAGCTCGGTTTTTTGCTTGGGGAAGCGACTGAACTGCTTCAGTCGCGTCAGGGATTCGAAAGACTTTTCCTTGCCGTAGGCGGAAAAGTACCCGCCGCAGTATCGGCGAATCCCTCAATTAACAAATTGACCTACTGGGTGTCCCCAAGCAAATAAAATAACCTTGATAAACAAGGTTATTTTATTTGCTTGGGGAAGAAAGTGCGATTATGCACTTTCACTAGGGATTCGAAAACCTTTTCCTTATTTTTGAAATGTACTCATAGAGAAAATGGAAAGGTGTACTGAACCAGTAGGATTCGAAAATTGTATTCACGGTCCCTATAGGAGCTTTTTAATTTAAAGTAGTATAATAAACCCATAAATTAAAATAATTTAATTAAAATATATGAAAGTAAAAACTATTATTTCTGCATCAGATGATATCGCCCTTCAGTTGAAAGTTTTAGATAAGGAAAGAGAAAATATCAGGAGGCAGTTAGCCTTAACCGCTAAAGAAAAAGAAGCTGTTAGAAAAAAGTTGGAGATTACTGCAAGTAAACTTGCCTTAACCGCTAAAGAAAAAGAAGCTGTTAGAAAAAAGTTGGAGATTACTGCAAGT
>Ga0209125_1003009_pt1 | contig 12148 bp, 7 predicted proteins | sample BarGraIncub1131A_FD_184503 | JGI IMG/M metagenome (GOLD analysis project Ga0209125, IMG submission 184503) | Arctic peat soil microbial communities from Barrow, Alaska - Barrow Graham LP Incubations 11-31A (SPAdes) (version 2) | ecosystem: Environmental > Terrestrial > Soil > Wetlands > Peat... | reverse complement strand
AGCCTCAGGCTCTCGGGCAAGGCTATACTGTCGCATATTTCAATATGCAGAAACTGCTCATGAGACTAAAGGTCAACCGCTTGGATGGATCTATCATCAAATTATTCGACAAGTTGGCAAAGACGGACTTGCTAATTTTGGATGATTTTGGACTCACACCGCTTCAAGGTCAGCAACAAATGGATTTTATGGAAATCATTGAAGACAGACATGCTAAAAAAGCGACTATTATCGCCAGTCAACTACCTGTGGCAAAATGGTTTGATGTTATTGGTGAAGAGACTATCGCAGATGCCATTCTGGATCGGATCGTACATACTTCACATCGTTTTGAACTCAGCGGAGATACATTAAGAAAAAAACAGTAATTTTGTCAGGTCTTTAACGGTTTCGTCAAGCCACAAACTGGGTGGGTATGACCGAAATCAGTGGGTGCATATCACCGAAATATCCATCTGAATGATAGGGAGTATTTAATGCTGCTAATACAAATTGAATAATAATGTCTTACAAAAATTTAAACGAATGAAAACATTTCGTCTGATTATTCTATTTTTATTCGTTATAACCATGACCGTTATTATGGATATCGCCAAGGCTTCATCCCATAAACCATATCTTCAGCTACCAGACAAAAAAATCCAAACGGATCAGGATCAAATTTATTGGGATTTAACAAACGGTGATAAAATAATTGACTGGAATCGGCTGGATGGAACGCTTGAATACATCAATGGACAATATGATTGCTCTGATTTTAAACTGGTTAATCTGATTCGTATAGTTTACCGGTACGGCGATCAGATTCCTGCTGAAAGAATGGCAAAAATTGACAGTACACTTCTGAATTTCAGGTATTGGTGGGACGAACCCGGAGGTAATTCAATGTGTTACTGGAGTGAAAACCATCAAATACTATTTGCTTCAGCCGAATATCTGGCCGGACAAAAATATCCGGATACCGTTTTCCCCAAAAGTGGCCTCACCGGAAAGGAACATATGGCAAAAGCTCGAAAAAGAGCCCTCGATTGGATGGAAATGCGCTGGAAATATGGGTTTATTGAATTCTATTCAAGCGTATATTACATGGAGGATATTGGAGGAATGATCAATCTGATTGACTTTGGTGATGAGGAAATATCGAAGAAAATGCAAATCATCATGGATTTGCTAATGTATGATGTGGCAACTCAGAATGTAAATACCATGTTTATTTCGGCCAGTGGCCGGGCGTACGAAATAAACCGAAAAGGTGGCAAAGTGGCAACTTTGGGTGGAATTACAAATTATTATTGGGGCAACGGAGAAAAGATCGGATCAGGGTTAATGTATGGGATGATGACCTCAAAGATATATTCGCTTCCGCCAGTCATTCAAGCTATTGCAAGAGATTCAGTTCCGGTGGTAATTATGCAAAGCAACGGATTGAATATTTCGGAACTGAAACCGGAAGGATATTTTGGTTCCGATGATAAAAGCATGATGATGCAATGGGGGATGGAAGCTTTCTCGAATCCTGAAGTTGTCCGCAATTCGCTTGCTTTGATTCGTAAAAACAGAATGTTTTCGAACATATTTCTGAGTGATTTTAAAATACTGAATTACTCCATTTTACGCTGGCTTCATCTGGCACCCGCTATAATTCAAATCCTCAATCCGCAAACCAATGGTGTCGCGATACAAAAAGGAAATACTTACACCTATAAAACAAAAGATTATTCGCTATATTCTGTCCAGAAGTATCATCCGGGAACTTATGGCGATCAACAACATGTTGCGGGAATGAATATCGGGAATTCATTCAGTATTTTCCACACACACCCCGCACTCGAAATGGATAAAAAAGATCATTCGCCAAATTATTGGGTGGGATACGGACATTTACCACATGTTGCCCAGGAAGGAAATGTGAGCCTTGCTATCTACAATATTCCAAAGAAAAAAAGATTAATGGAAGCAGCATTACTGGATTATACCCACGCCTGGTTTCCAAAAGAACAATTCGATAGTACAGTTATCACCGGAAATTATGCGATGGGTAAAAAAGGAAACACGTATTGCGCTTTTATTGGCAATACTCAGTTTGCTTATTTGAAAAATACAACTGATGATCTGATTCAGCAAGGGAAGCAAACTTTTTGGATAACCGAAGCCGGTTCAAAGTTAGAAGATGGATCGTTTGACAATTTTTGTCGCAGGATACAAAAGAATACGTTAACCTTCAATTCTAAAAAACTTGAACTGAATTACAATTCGAAAGGCAAAAGATACCAATTGACATTTGATGCTGATTTTTTAGTGAACGGAAAACTTATTAATACAAACTATCCGCGGTACGATTCGCCCTATTGCAAAGCAGAAAAGAAAGCAGAAAGTTTGACTTTTATGCACAATGGGAAGTCGTTGTATCTTGACTTTTACAACATGAAACGCTTGTTTTAAATTACCAAACGAAATGAATGGATTCTCATCGCTGAACGTTCTGAATCCCATAAGACCTTTAAAAACAAATTATTAAAAGTTGAAAATTAAATCAAAAATCATAAATAGTTCATCATTTTTAATCGCCTTTTTATCAATTTTCAGAGTTCAGGTACTTACCAGTTGTCAGAAGGTTGAAAAAGCTACCAAACGCAACATGAGAATTCTTGCTGCGTTATCGTTTTTCTTTTTGTTGACAGTGGGTGTTGTCGCTGCTAAGGAACCTTATACCGTGCCGGGAGAAGTAGTTGTTTTTGATGTTTGGAAGTATTTCGAAGAGGAGGGGATTTATACAATATATGAACGAGCAGATGCTCTCTATTTTATAACGAGTCTTCAGGGTATCGTCAATCGTAATGAGTTTTTTCATTTTTATGAATTCTTTATTTAGTTGTATAATTGTTATTACTGTTTTTTTCGAACAGTTAGTGATTCAATTAACTATGATTAAAAAACAATCCAAATATTCCAAATCCAACCAAAATTAAAACAATTACAAATACAATTATCTTGTAAGATCTAAACCAATCTTTATAAAATACACTAACAAGTCCAATAATAATTATACCAAGTAGTGGACATAAATCAATCCCATCTGAAATGATTCTTAAAAAAGACTGCTCAATGCCAGGATGACTTGATTCTACAATTGAAGCTGTTACAAATATGCTTATCCAATAAATGAAGAACAATGAGATTAATAAAATAAACGGATTTAGATTTTTCATATCACAATTTAAGCGATTATGCTTACCTCTGCGTCCGAGCTAAGTTACGAACTCCAGATCAAGCAATAGCATTCAATGTCAGAATCTTAGATTATGAATTATTTTCATATCGTATAAAATAAATAGTACTATAATTATTGATGAATTATATAAAAAGTTATATTTGCCTGTGAATAAATGGTCAACTATTGACTGAATTTAAAAATATGATTCCATGAACACACACACACATGACAGATTACGTTTAATTGCACTGATTGGGCTTATCCCTCTGTTTTCACTTACAAGTTGTTACACACCTTTGGTGTCGGCAATCAGAAAGAATGACATGAAAAAAGCGACGGATCTCATTGCAAACGGAGCCAATTTAAACGAAAAGTCATTAAGCTGTACTCCTTTATACTTTACAGTATGGTATAATAAAACGGATTTTGCCCGTTTGTTGATCAAAAACGGGGTTGATATTGATGAAAAGCAAGTGACGCGTAATTTGGATCTCCGACCACTGAATACAGCCGTAGCTAAAGGATATACGGATATGGTAAAACTTCTGGTAGATAATGGAGCAGATATAAATATTACAAACCTTGAGAATAAATCACCGTTGGCCGTGGCTGAAGAAAAAGGTTATACCAACATCGTCCACATACTTAAAAGTGAACCCTATGTTGCGAAGGATAGTCTGAAACCAACCGTTTCGATTGCGGTGAACAACGTCAAGGAGCCCTTCCTTAGCAAAACGGTCCGATTTATTGTACCAATACCCAACTATATACCGAATACAGCACTTTCAAATAACGGATATCCATCCCAACTGAAAAAAATATCCAGCTGGGGATTTGGAATTGGTCTTGAAGGCAGAGCATCAAAGACTTTAAGAATTTTTACGGAACTGACAAATTACAACTATAAACAAGAGTTAGCGGAAGTAGGAGAAACGGTCCATCTTGTTGGGACAGGTATTTCTGCCACTTTCAATTCGGGCGCAAAATACAAGACCCAGACACAAGCACTTAGACTTGGTATCAGGTATATATATCCTTGGAAGGAATCAGTGCAACCATGGTTGGGTGTAGCGTATGGCTATAACCATTGGAATGTAAAATATACAAACTGGGACGCAGATAAAGTATATGGTGAGGCTTCAGGGGCAACCTGGCGTTCTTCTATTCTTGCTGGGGTAGATTTAAATATTAAGGATTTTGGAACGATCCAATTCTTCTTTGATGCCATAAGTCCAGTAGCCACTTTTACCATGGAAAATCTTTTCGAGCTCGAAGATTACCACCAATTCGATGCAATGACATTTCCTACTCCCCGAATTGGAGTCGGCTTTGTTTTCTAATGAGTTGGATCAGTACGACTCTCGGTCCATCTTAATCATCTTCATGTAGATCATTCTTATTAAGAATAACTTTATCATGTGACAAAACTACCTTACATTTGCCACACCATCGGAGAACTGCCTGATTCAGAATAGCCTGAAAAGGATTTGCAATCGTTCCGAAAACCGAAAAGAAACCTTTTAACAATCTAGAAATAAACAAATCATGAAAAAACAGTACGTATTATTTACGCTTTTTGCAGCGCTTAGCCTTTTCACAAAGGCCCAGACGGCTGTAGACATTACCAATCTGGCGGGCGGGATCACGACGACCCAATACGCCGATTCCCCCAGTGCAGAAGGCTTGGTTCAATTGTTTGACAATGTTTCCACCACGAAATTCCTAACATTTCACGCATCTACATGGGTTCAGTACCAGGCAGCATTGCCCTATGTACTTTCAAAATACACCATCACTTCCGGAAATGATTCACCGGAACGGGACCCCAAAAACTGGGTACTGTCGGGTTCACACAACGGAGTTACATTTTACCCCATAGACAGTCAGGAAAACCAGGTTTTTGGTTCGCGTAGTTTCAAACGGACCTTTACCATCACCAACAACACTGCTTCGTACGCCTATTATAGGCTGACAATGACAAATAATAGTGGAACTCTTCTACAATTATCGGAACTGGAATTGTGGGGTATTGAAGGCGCTCCTTTCACCGATGTTCTGGCAGACTTTGGCTTACCAACCTATTATTCCACTGTAAAGTCGATTCAATTTACCAATGCTTCTTTAAATGCAACGTCCTATAATTGGACCTTTGAAGGCGGAGTACCTGCAACAAGTACAGATGCCAATCCAACCGTTGTTTTCAATACAGCCGGTGACCACCAGGTGACCTTAAATGCAATCAACGGTGATAAAACCTCAACAAAAACCATCCAGTTGACGGTCAAGGATATCAACGACTGGGCGTCCTTTATATATCCGGAAATTGCCATTGAATGTTCCAATCTCGAGAATGCAGGATATCTTAAATATATTGCACTGGCGCAAAAAAAGGGTTATAAAGATATTCCTGATTTTGTACAGAGTTGCTGCCTGGTTGTTGCCAAAAGCCTTTATTATACGGTGGATGAAGCCAATGACCACAATTTGAGAAATATTAATTATAAACTGACAGAAGGTGGAAGTCTGTCCTATAAGGGCGGTTCTCCTCCTAACATTGAAATCGGATTTGATATGAATTACCTGAACGATTTCGCCGGTAGCCATTCCGATGCCGTTTCATCCGATGAAATTTACGGAGTCTTATGTCACGAATTATGTCACGGTTATCAGAATGAGCCCAAGAATTGCGGTGGTTATGTAGCTGGAACCGAGTATTTTGGATTTATCGAGGGCACGGCTGATTTTGCCAGACTGGAAACGGGTGGCTTTAATCCCCGAAGATACCCTAGTAAAGGGGGAACCTATAAAGATGGTTATAACACAACCGCCTTTTTCTATCAATGGATCAAGAATGCCAGGGACAAAGATTTCCTGAAAAAAATGAACAGAACTGCCGTCGATATCAATCCATGGTCACTGGATGCAGCCACAAAGGCACTTATAGGCAGCTCCGCTCAGTCTTTGTGGACACTCTATCAAAAGGCCATCGGTACCCCTGTTGAAACAGAAAAAGCTGATAATATCACCATCATACTGGATCAGTCCAGATCCAACCTGACCATAAACAATCTGGAAGGTAGCAACACCATCAGCGTTTACGATATAAGTGGTAAGAAAGTGGTTCAGCAATTGACCGATGCCCAAATGGAGACCATTGATATCAGCGGTTTGCCAAATGGCGTACTCTTTGTTCGGATCGCCAATGGCTTGAATACGATCACTAAAAAAATAATCAAATAATTATACGACCGGATTACAATACCCATCAGTAGGTGGATTGCAAAAAGACGTTTGCTCGTCTAAAATAAAAATCCTACTTTTGCACACGCTTTCAAAAACCGCATTCGTGCGGTTTGGCGCTGATGGCCTTGTAGTTCAATGGATAGAATGGAAGTTTCCTAAACTTTAGATTCGGGTTCGATTCCCGGCAAGGCTACTGATACTAAAAACCTGCTCCCTTTAAACGGTCGGCAGGTTTTTTTATTTCCAGAACTGTTTGCTGACAGACAGGATATATATAAGAATATCTATCAGTATATCTGCACCCAAAAGAGTATACAAACTGAAAAAACACCTGAAATTTCCAAATTTTAACATATTATATTGCTCTATAACATACTTATATATCCTTTAGTAAATTAAAAGATGAGTACCTTAGTCAAGTTTTTTTTTAAAAAATAATACTTTAAATCTTTTATTTCATGAATAAACACACAAAATTAGTATCCTTAATCGGTCTTTTACTGGGGTTCAGTTCGAACATCCATGCCAGTGAAGCCGACCTGGCAATTCCAGACTTACACCTGGGCTCCTATGAGATTTTTGGTGCAACTGTTTCATCCTGGAATTTCCTATTTTATGGCGCCATGATTATTGCAGGCACTTTGTTTTTCAGTTTGTTTCTGTTTCATCAGATCAAGAAATTACAGGCACACGACTCCATGCTAAAAGTAGCAGCAACGATATATGCCACGTGTAAAACGTATCTACTCCAACAAGGTAAATTTCTCATCTTGCTTTTTGGTATCATTACTGTCATTTTTTGTGTTTATTTCTTCGGTTTGGTTGGACAAACGGTTGGAGTAGTCCTGCAGGTTCTTGGGTTTTCTATCGTCGGTATGCTTGGTTCTTACAGTGTTGCCTGGTATGGCATCCGTGTCAATACCTATGCAAATGCCAGAACAGCTTTTGCGGCTTTAAGAGGCAAACCTCTTGAAGTGGTAAGCATCCCTTTAAAAGCAGGCATGAGCGTAGGCCTCTTCCTGATTTCACTCGAATTAATTATGATGGTCAGTATCCTCCTTTTTGTTCCTCGTGAAATTGTAGGTATTTGCTTCCTGGGTTTCGCCATTGGTGAATCATTGGGAGCCAGCGCATTGCGTATTGCAGGAGGAATCTTTACAAAAATTGCAGACATCGGCTCAGATTTGATGAAAGTTATTTTCAAAGTAAAGGAAGATGACCCAAGAAATCCAGGTGTAATCGCCGATTGTACCGGTGACAATGCTGGTGATAGTGTAGGCCCGACTGCAGATGGTTTCGAAACCTACGGTGTAACTGGTGTTGCTTTGATTACGTTCATCACATTGGCAGTAAAAGATCCAGAAATTCAGGCCAAATTGATCGTATGGATTTTTGGTATGCGTTTCTTTATGGACTTTTTGTCCGGTTGTTCCTTCTTTATCAATCAGGCCATTTCCAAAAGGCTTTATTCAAAAGTGTCTGATTTTGACTTTGAAAAACCACTAATGCGACTCATTTGGATTGCCGCTACATTGTGTATTGCTTCTGCGTACTTTATGAGTCACTTATTGTTGTATGATCTAGCTGATCCAACAGCTTGGTGGAAACTGGCAAGCATCATTAGTTGTGGTATTATGGCGGCTGTTCTGATTCCTGAATTTACAAAATTATTTACAAGCTCTAAATCTCAACATGTACAAGAGATCGTGACCGCTTCACGTGAAGGCGGTGCATCCTTGAATATCCTCTCTGGTTTGGCTACTGGAAATTTTAGTGCTTTCTGGACAGGTTTGCTCATCGCTGGTCTGATGGCTATAGCTTATTTTGTAGCCGAAATGGGATTGTCAACAACCCTTGGTCCTCATGCTTCTATTTTTGCCTTTGGGCTTGTTGCCTTTGGACTTTTATGCATGGGGCCGGTAACCATTGCTGTAGATAGCTATGGTCCGGTAACAGATAACGCGCAATCTGTCTTTGAACTTTCACAAATTGAAACTATTCCCAACATCAGTGAGTCTATCGAAAAAGAATACGGATTCAAACCGGATTTTGTAAAAGGAAAACATTTCCTAGAAGCAAACGATGCTGCGGGTAATACTTTTAAAGCTACAGCCAAACCGGTATTGATTGGTACGGCAGTTTGCGGCGCGACCACCATGATCTTCTCCATTATTCTATTGCTGGAAAGGGTTGGAATGATCAATCTGTCACTCACCAACGCACCTATCATTCTAGGATTGATCTGCGGAGGTGCTGTTGTTTATTGGTTCAGCGGAGCGTCTATTCTTGCAGTTACTGCCGGGTCTTACCGTGCCGTAAAATTCATCAAGGAGACATTCAATATGGATAAAAAAGAAGCAGACATTGAAGATTCAATCGCCGTTGTGAGGATTTGTACACAGTTTGCTCAGAAAGGGATGTTGAATATTTTCATTGCTTTGATATCCATTACGCTATCTTTCGCATTTATGGATCCCAACTTCTTTGTAGCCTATTTGATTTCCATTGCTGTTTTTGGTTTGTTCCAGGCTATATTTATGGCCAATGCCGGTGGTAGTTGGGATAATGCCAAAAAAGTGGTTGAGGTAGACTTGAAAGAGAAAAATACACCCTTGCATGAAGCGGCCATTGTAGGCGATACCGTGGGCGACCCTTACAAAGATACAGCCTCCGTCTCGTTGAACCCCATCATCAAGTTTTCTACTTTATTCGGACTTTTGGCAACAGAAATCTGTATTGAGATGAAATCCAATCCGGCCAACGATTACTCCATGTACATAGCCGTTCCTTTTATGCTTTTGGCACTATTTTTTGTATGGCGTTCATTCTCTAAAATGAGAATACCTATCGAAAAGTAAATTTTCCACTCAGATACCATTTAAACAAAGAGCCAGCATTTATCGAGTCAGATAGATGCTGGCCTTTTTTTCTTCAAAACACACCTTTAATCCCGTCTTTTTTTTGTTACTTTGTATTTATTACCAACTAGTTCGCTGGTAAAACTGACGTAAAAAAGATTTATGACATTTGACGAGTTAGATTTAGAAGAAGAAGTATTGGATGGTCTTTGGGCCATGAATTTTGAAGAATGTACTCCTGTTCAGGAACAAGCCATTCCCATTTTACTTGAAGGAAAAGATCTGATAGCCTGCGCTCAAACCGGTACCGGAAAGACTGCAGCCTATTTATTGCCTATCCTCAACCATCTTGTACAGGAAGATCACCCCGAAGATGCCATAAATGCCGTCATCATGGTACCAACCCGTGAGTTGGCCCAACAGATAGACCAACAGGTCGCTGGATTTGCCTACTATTTGCCCATTTCATCGGTCGCCGTCTACGGAGGTAGCGATGGCATCGTATGGGAACAGCAAAAGAAAGGACTACAGGCCGGTGTCGATGTGGTCATTGCCACTCCCGGACGTTTACTCTCCTATCTGAAACTGGGATTGATTGATCTTTCGCAAGTACAATATTTCATTCTGGATGAAGCAGACAGAATGCTTGATATGGGATTCTTTGAAGACATCATGCAAGTGGTGAATGAACTACCCAAGCGTCGTCAAACCATGTTATTCTCAGCCACCATGCCGGCGAAAATCCGCGAACTGGCCAAGAGTATTTTGAATGATCCTGCAGAAATCAGACTTGCCGTTTCCAAGCCCAACGATAAAATCATGCAAACGGCTTATATTTGCTACGAAAGGCAAAAAGCATACATCGTCAAACAACTCTTTGAACTGAATGTTCCCGACAAAGTAATCATCTTTGCCGGATCCAAGATTAAAGTGAAGGAAGTGACTCGCACACTGCGTTCCATGAAGCTTTCCGTTGCAGAAATGCATTCTGACCTTGACCAGTCTCAACGTGACAGCACCATGTATGATTTCAAAAATGGAAAGGTCAATATACTAGTTGCAACGGACATCGTTTCAAGAGGCATAGACATTGAAGACATCAGCGTGATCATCAATTATGACGTGCCTCACGATGCAGAGGATTATGTTCACCGTATAGGTAGAACAGCCCGTGCCAGCGCAGAAGGCCTGGCCATCACCTTTGTATCTGAAGATGAACAGGATTTATTTGAACGCATCGAGAAATTCCTGGAGAAAACCATCTATAGGGTTCCATTACCCGAAGAAGTCGGTGAGGGTCCTGAATACAATCCATCTAAACCCCATTCTAAAGGGGGATACCGCAAAGGTAAAGGTCGGAGTTTCAACAATAAAAAATAATTCCAACTTCAATCACTGAATAAAAAGTCGTTTTCACATTTGCTTTCGAAATGTTTTTCACTATATTTGAGAAAAAAATTCGACGGCTATGGATAATGATAAAATTATTGTATTCATGGATTTCGCCACTTCTGGAGAAGCATCCATCGTAAAAGGCGCGCTTGAATCTAATAATATTCATTGTTTTTTGAGCAATGAAAATAGCCCTTGGGTAGGAGGCATGCTCACCAATGGTGTATTTGGCGTTCGTCTGAATATCTTTGAACGGGACAAAGAAAAGGCCGAGGAATTGATGGAGTTACTCAATTCCGCGACCGAAGAAGATTATTTTCCGGATGAATCCGAAACCGAAGATGACAACGACTAAACGAATGAATCAGGTTATTTAACTTTGTACATTCTTTCTCTTTGTGCCTTAACGATAGGATCCAAAATATAACTTTCATAATCCGTCATCTTGTCTATGATTCCGTGTGGAGTCAGTTCAATAATGCGGTTACACACCGTTTGTATAAACTCACGGTCATGTGAGGCCATGAGTACATTTCCTTTGAAAGTAGTCAATGTATTATTGAATGCCTGAATGGATTCCAAATCCAAATGGTTGGCAGGTGAGTCGAGCACCAACACATTGGCATTCTTCAACATCATTCTGGATATCATGCAACGCATCTTTTCTCCTCCGGATAAAACGGAAGCTTTCTTGAATATTTCCTCACCGGCAAAAAGCATTTTACCCAGATAACCACGGACATAGCTTTCGCTGGTGTCTTCGGAAAATTGTCCGAGCCAATCCACCAAACTCAGATCCGTTTCAAAAAAGGCATTGTTATCAACCGGTAAATAGGCCGATGTTATGGTGATACCCCAATTAAAGGTACCGGTATCTGCTTTTTGTTGTTCGGAAATGATTTCAAAGAAAGCGGTCATGGCTCTGGAGTCACGGGAAAGAAAACAGATCTTATCCCCTTTTTCTACATTAAAATTCACATCGTTGAAAAGAACTTCACCATCGACAGTTGCTTTGAGGCCATGTACCTCCAGAATGGTATTTCCAGGTTCACGAACGGGCGTAAAGATAATTCCCGGATAACGGCGTGAAGAAGGCTGAATATCTTCAATATTGAGCTTCTCAAGCATTTTCTTACGACTGGTAGCCTGACGTGATTTGGCGACATTGGCGCTGAAACGGCGAATAAACTCTTCCAGTTCCTTTTTCTTTTCTTCCGATTTCTTGTTTTGTGTTTGCTGTTGGCGAAGAGCCAACTGGCTAGACTCATACCAGAAGGTATAGCTACCGGCATAAAGTTGTACTTTATTGAAATCGATATCTACTGTGTGTGTGCTGACAGCGTCGAGAAAACGACGGTCGTGCGAAACCACCAATACGGTATTCTCATAATTTGCCAGGTAATTTTCCAACCACATAACCGTTTCTACGTCCAAGTCATTG
>Ga0209125_1003007_pt1 | contig 12151 bp, 4 predicted proteins | sample BarGraIncub1131A_FD_184503 | JGI IMG/M metagenome (GOLD analysis project Ga0209125, IMG submission 184503) | Arctic peat soil microbial communities from Barrow, Alaska - Barrow Graham LP Incubations 11-31A (SPAdes) (version 2) | ecosystem: Environmental > Terrestrial > Soil > Wetlands > Peat... | reverse complement strand
CTGAATTGAATTATACCAGTCCAATTCTCGATTTTTGTAAACAGGTCGGCAACCGATTTCTCTGTGGGACTTGTGTGTTGGTCTAAAACCAACCCCAAACTGTTTTTCTCGTTTGCTTGCTTTAAATCGTTGATTTCCGATTCATCAAGATATTCAAATCCGACGGTATTTATACACTTGTTCAGGAGTTCGGTACTAATGTCGGCAACGATTTCATAAGGCAGGTCAGTTTTGTTGTGTCCATCAACATAACGACGGATTTTTTCAGCAATTCGTTTGGCAATGCCCAACTTTCTGAACAGTTTTTGGAACATATCTGTAATATCCTGCAAAGCCGATGAACCTTCTGTCGCCAAAATCTGCTGAATAGTATGTTTATCGTTTAGAGCCACATACACAAACCAGTATTCGAGCAATGCCTCTGCCAACTGTTGAGCGTTGTTTTTAATTAGGTCGGAATTCCCATGTATAAGTTCTTCCAAATCAATTTGTTTTGATTCGATTTCTGCAAGGAATTGTCGTTTTTGCTCTTTAGTTGTTTTTTCATATTTGGCGCACAAACGTTCAAAATAAGCTTCAACAGTATCATTTTCAACAACGGGCACCTGTATCCTGTACATGCTGTAAATATCCATATTGACTACATCGCGGTGTTCAATATCATTAATCTTTTTGCGATAGAGTTCAAGTACAGAGCCTTCGTCTAGCATCAATTCTTTCAACAGTTGCCCGAAGAGTTTAATACCATCGGCACTGAAAGCTGAATCCAACTTGTGCTGAATATCACCAGCAGTGGATTTTGCCTTTTGTAGTTCTTTGTCCTTGTCATTGCTGTGGAAATATTTGAGCAGTTCGGCAAGAATAGTTTGGGAAATATCATTGAGTTCGGTACGCATTTTTGCCATCCGTGCGGGGTTAATATTTTCAGCGGCAATAGTAAATTTGTCTATTATCAACTTTGTACCGTCTTCGTTTATGCTTGCAGCTCTGTCCCACGAATTTTCGGGATTTTCGAAATGACGTTTTACAAAAGGATATTCAATGAACGATTGACGAAGTTTCTTGCGGAAATCGGGATAGTTAGATGGATTGATTTCTTCCATTTCCTTTTTCTGTTCAAGGAAACCTTTGAAGATCTGACTTTTTGATTCAGAATAAACAAAATCACGTAAAAGAAAAATGTTTTTGAAATCTTTGTCAGAACTTGTCCAATTATTAAACCATTGATAAGTTTCCGCATTTAACAGTTCTACTGCCAATGTACTTTCAAATCTTTGATTCCAACGATAATTCAATGAGGATAAGTTATCTCCTCTATCTTGTAATGGATTATATTCTAAATTGACATTGAAAAATGTTTCAATAATAAATAGAGGTGGAATTTTGGAATTTCTGACAAAAATTTCTCTTTTTTCAGGTGTATCGCCAATAAATTTACTTATCCAGTCATTCAGCATTTCTGGCATTGAGCGTTGTGCTGCCATCTCGTGTTTGGCACAAAGTACAAATATGCTGATTTTTCCAGAATCCGCATATTTGTTAAATAAGTATGCGACTTTACCTCTTATCAATAATTCGGGAATATTTTCATCGTTAATCTCATTTTCGGGCAAAGTCATACGCCCTCTTGCACCTGGGAAGTCAAGCAAATCGGTTTCTTTCAGAAATGGTTTGCTTGCAAGTAATGTTTCTTGTTGGCAAAATACCAGTTCGGTAGACAAAGCACACAAATAAGATTTTGGAAATACAATTTCTTGATTGTTATCCTGTAATAAAACTTTCGCATCTGACTTGTATTCCGATTCAATTTTATTGGGAGCAGCGTAAATTTCTTTCAATCGCTTTACATCAAGCAAAGTGCCGTGTTTGTATAAAACAGATTCTAACGGCAAATAAACAGTATTGGAAAAATTCAGTTTTTCGTATTCGGTAATCAATACAGCGAAAAGGTTTGTAAATTTTTCGTTTTTGTTCCACAGAGGCGAAAAGATATCTTTCCATTCGTTTGGTCTTGCTTTAGAAATAAGCAATGATATTTCGTCAAAAAAGTTTGAGAAAAGTACATTGTTTGCCTTTATAGAGAAATTTTCTCTGAAATAATCCTGCATATCCAACACATCGTCTTCGCCAAAAACTTTTTGCTGTGGTTGCCGACTATATAAACTTTCTTTCAAAGAATAAATATCAGAATTAATTTGTTCTGTTTGTAAAATTAAATTATAGTCAGCTTTTATATCGTTATAAAAACTGTCGCAAAGAACCAGTACAATGTCGGCAGGTGAAAGCAGAACGGCTTTTACCGGAAATTTCGGATTTATTGGTTTGTAGTTTACCGAAAAACGCGAGACCAAACTTGTGGATTCATTACCGCCGCCAGGAGGATTGATTTTTTCGATAAAATTATGCACAACACAATTTTCGTCGGTAATGCTAAATGGCTTGCCTTCTTCTGACAATAAACTGCTGATAAGGTATGATTTACCGACTTGGCTTTCGCCATACATAGCCGCAGCGGGATTGCCTTCCAAAGCAAATTTCTTTTTCTTCAACTTGCGACGGCAATTTACCATATTTCGGTATGCGTTTTTCTGCTTTTCGCCATCTAACGAACTTTTAATCCAAGCGTTGGATTTTTCTATCAGTTCGAGTTGTGATAATATTTCTTGTTCCATTATCATGCCTTCTTTAGTATTCTGAATTGTTGATATTCAAGGAAAAAATGCCCGAATCGAGCCAGAAATTTTCGACTTCGCTAATACTTTGAACCTGCAAACTGAAAAAATTTCTATTCAAAGGATTTCCTCCTCTATCAAAAACTTCTTCAATACGCAATAATTCAATATCTTCATTTATATCACGTTCGATTGTAACTTTGATCGGCATATTTTGGCGAATTTTTGCTTTTTCGGCATCAACGCTATTTTGAACTGCATTTACATCGCTCTCGTCTTCTAACCGACCTTTCACGCGGTCTTCAAGTTTATAATCATTGAAATCAAGCGTGTAGAATGGTCGTGAAGGATAGGCAGGAATATCCAACTGACGGACACCGATTCGGAATGGCAAAGATGAAACTTCTACTGTTGCCCTGTTGTTTTCTAACGAGATTATAGTTTCGGTAAACTCCAGTTGCTCGTTGAGTTTGCCAAAGAAATTTGTTTTAGGAAGTAATTTTTCTTTCAGTTCTTTCAGGTTTAACGAAAAGCCATTCAATCCGCCATTTCCAGCAATTTGACCTATCATTGCCCCCGTGGTAATAATTGACTTTGGATTTATGAACCTACCGTTTCCATCAATAAATTTGTGGCGTTTGTCTTCTGGATACCACCGGCCAACGCGATAGTCGTTCATTGCTTTCAAGCGATTAGGAGAAATTGCATAATACTTCAAAAACAAATCGGAAAGGGGTTTAAGCGAAGTTGGGCGCCCCGAAAGCAATACAATATCGCAAGCGTAGTACGAAAACAGAGAAGAAATTTTACCAATCAGTGAATCGAAGGTTTTTTCGACGATCGAAGCGACAACTTTCCTTTCATACTGCCATTGCAACGATTCAAATTCAAAACCAAAATGTTGTTTGAAATGGGTAAGCACATTTTGAGTAGGCATATTATTGAGAAAAATATCGCTAAACGACAAAATTTGACTTTCCACCTTGTTTTGATTTAGCAATTCAAGAAAATTCAAAACAACGGGAACAGAAACCTGCAAATTAAAATCACTTCGTAGCTGTTTATTGCGAAACGAAACACCATTGTCTGTTCCTAAGAATGGTTGCATTAACTCAACCGGAGTTTTGCCAGATACTATCAACTTCTTTTCGATTGGTGAATATTTCCCTTCAAGAACAAGTTGGTGGATAAGTTCTTTGAGCAAATCATCGCCCGCCTTGTAGAAACTTTCCCAGAATAGAGGTATCGGCGTTAAGGTGCATTGCCCTGCACCGTCTTCATATTTGTAGGCGGCGATCATTACATCGGTTGTTCCTGCACCTATATCTACTGAGCCGATTGTGAGCGTCTTTTTATTGTAATCTTCCAAATCATTTCGTATTTTACCGTAGAAATCAAAGTAGTCCTTTGCATTTTTCAGATAACGCTCGCGGATTTCGGCATAAAGAAAGACAAACTGTGCAGCAGTGGCTTCATCGTAAATCCATTCAGTTCTTTCTTCCTTGAATGAAAGTTTTATAGCCGATGGAATTACTTGAATATCTGCACGGACTTGTCTCTCATCAATTTCAGAGTGGTAAGTATCATTAAAGAAACGGTCAAGCATAATGGCTGCATCTTCGGCACTTTTACGAAGGGCTATCTGCTCTGTTCGTGACATCGCTGTTGGACAGGTAACAATAATCTTGCCTATTCTTCTGGGTATAGATTCATTACCCCAATGGCTGCGCTGCTCATAACTGTTGATTTGCATTTTTGCTTGTGCCAGGATTTCGAGAAAAGCAAAAGTCATCAATGCTTTGCGCGAATAGTGCATCAAAATACCGCCTAGGCCTTCGGTATTCAATGAACCATCAACATTTAACTGTTCCGATATGCCTTCAATATAAATTGGCTTGGCAGTTTCACCTTCCAACTGTACAAATTCCCATTCCTGTTTCTGAGGTTTGGCATCCCATAAAAAGCGTTTCGGACTTGAAAAAGTGCTTGCCTTTTCCGCCCCGGTATTCATATTGGTAGCCCTGTGTATCAGTTGATTTGCTTCTTTCCCTATCCGAATCATACTTGGGTAAATGAATTGTTGGCTGTTTTCAAGTCCGAATTTACCGCCAAAATCGGCTTTGCGGAATGCCAAACGCATATCGAAAGAATCGCTGTATTTGTTGAGTAAGCCACTTGATACAGGCTCAGTAAAATCCTGCAATTCTAACGGACTTGTTTTGGTAAAATCACCGTTATCAAACAATACAGCACAAGTACGTGAATTGCCTATATCCACTACTAAATCGACACTACCATAAGCCACATTTTTATTGGAATACAAAGTAATTTTTGGCAAAACGTCAAGTTGCTGAATGTACCTTATTAAATATATGTACTGCGCCAGATAGTCTAATTTTGGCTTTTGCCCCCGATAATCATTAATATTATCAAGATTATGAAAAAGTTTAAGTACATATTTGTCCACCCAATCGCAGTTGAATGCTTCAGAACAATAGCCAACCAACTTATATTCGTTATTGCATAAGGCATACTCTTTCGACTTGTCGTAATTGCTTGTAAATACTGGTGTTTCATTCAGGTCTTCGTCTTCAAAATCCTCTTTTTCAAATAAACTTCTCGTGTCAAAAGCCAATAAAAGATTATATTTTCTTGATTTTCCAGTTGTTTCATCTGGAATCAGTTTGCAACGGCACCAATTTGTTGGACCAAATTCTGACTTGTTGCCGCTGAGCAAAAAAAATGGGAATGGGAACCAAATATTTTCAAATCTATCCCAATTTATTCTGCTAATTGACTCTTGAAAACAACCCGAATCTTTGGCGTCTTGGGTATCAATTGGAATTGGGCTTTTGCCACCCAAATTAAAATCTTCTCTGATATTTTCCCAGCCTTCGGTTATTTTTCCGTTCATTGCGTAACCGAGATCTGACAAGTCGTGCTTTTTTACCCACATTTCTTCTTCCGAAAAGAGGTGGGCAATTTCCAATTTCAGTTGTTCATCTTTAGTATCGAACCATTCATGGAAATACATTTTGAAATTATCATTTGTATCAATTTTCAATGGAATAACAAAAAATTGGATCCCGGTATTTGCTATTAAATTCATTTTAGTTTGATTATTGTTTATTAAGATCGATTTTAACTAACACATTAAATTTCTTAACGGACGATATCAATATCATATGCTCCTATGCCAGTCTACAGAACTGTAATTTTTTTATTATTATAAGTACCAGTTGCAGAAATTTATTCTCTGTTCTCGGTAATTGATTCAATTTGATCAAAAAATTTTGTTGCCATCTTTACTCATCCTGTATGGATCTCCCGACAATATCATGTCTTTTGCTAATTGCTGTGGATTCATATGATGATGGCAAATGGCTTCATCCGGATTGAGAATTTATCCTGAAGGATGAAATTCATTGATACTTTGAGATTTTTATAAGTGCCAATGAATATTCTACTTCTAGTATTCGTTATCAAGGTAATCACTTTATTTTCATCTCTCTGTATAAGTGTTAGTAAAAAATAAAATCTTTTTATCTAAAGGATTTCATGTTGATCTATAACGAGCAATCACGAAAACTTCAAATCTTATGAGCAATTGAGAATTATAAGGTTCAGGTTTTAGTTTTTTTTAAAATATAAGTCGCTGAAAATTATTCTTTTGATTCAACAATTCAAATAGAAGCCAGTAATTTGTAGTAATTCTAAATAAATACCAAAACTTCAAACATTTCCTGTAATTGATTTGCGAACCAAACTGATATCCAGTAGAATTACAAATCAGAATTGAATAAAAAATACTTATTCTTCAAAATACTTATCCGCTAGCTTTTCCTTGCTTTCACCTTTCGATATCTTGTCAAAGAATTTCATGCGGGCGTTGGCCTCTTTGGCAAACATCGCCTGGGTGCCTTCATTGGTTTGGTTAAAGGAGATGTAGAGTTGTTGATGGAAATCTGAGCTGCCACCTTCTCCACATCAATGTTGGCGCCGATAAAAGTGAAGACCCATCCAAGGGCTTTGAGCTCATCGATCATCTTTTTGATCATCTGTCCGGTAAATTCTTTGGAAGAATTCTCCTCCCCATCTGTAATAATGGTTACCAACACATGGTGATCTGTTTTGCTGTCAATTTAAAGACGCAATTTGGAGAGGGAGATTCCAAGGGCATGAGAGGGGCGTTCCATTGTTGGATTCGTAAGTTTTGGCATTCAATTGCGCTGCCTGGTTAATTGGAGCCAGCTCCAGAATCGTCCGGATGGTTTCTGAATTGAAGCTCACAAGGGTAACCAAATGATTTTGCTCCGGGAACTTCTTCTGTGCAGTGGCGCTCGTTTGAATGGTCTCATTGAACCCGTTGATGGTTTATTGCTTGATGCATCCCATTGATCCACTTTCATCCAGTACGACCAAATTGTAAACTGTTGTCTTTTCCATTTTGAAGATTTTTTTAGGGTTTGTTTAAATTGAAATCAATTATTAGGTGCTGCTGTTTATCTGTTCTCAAAATTCAAGTCTGAATCCTTTCTCTTTCAGTTCCTGGTATTTTTCTTTGTTAAAGGAGAAATACCTGGCTGCACGATGGGTTGTGTTGGACATCTTCTCATCCAAAGGGACGATATAATCCAATGAAAGCATCTTCTTGTAGAAATTCCGGCGGTCGAACCTGATCTCCAGAATGGCCTCGTATAGGGTCTGCAATTGCGTCATGGTGAATTTGTCGCTGAGCAGCTCAAATCCAATGGGTTCGAAGTGGATCCTTTGCTTCAGGCGACTCATAGCCATCCTAAGAATGCTGTCATGATCGAAAGCCAGCTCCGGAATTTCATGGAGTCTGAACCATTGGGCCTTGCCTGCATCGTCCCCACCTACCACATGGTAATCTGACTGTTTGATTAAAGCATAAAATGCGATAGTGATCACCCTTTCGCGCGGGTCGCGGTTGATGCCACTAAAGGCCTGAAGCTGTTCCATGTAAACGTTCTCTACACCGGTTTCTTCCCAAAGCTCCCTTTTGGCACCATCTTCTGCAGTCTCATCCATTCTGATAAAGCCACCCGGGAAAGCCCACCTTCTTTTGTTAGGTTCATTCCCACGCTCTATCAGCAATACATTCAGGTTAGATCCGTCAAATCCAAAGATGACACAGTCAGTTGTAACAGCCGGATGAGGATATTTGTAACAGTATTTTTTGGTTGTTCCCATATTTATCAATGTGTAATTATTACGCAAAGGTAATAATGAATATTGAACCGCTAAATTATTTTGTGTATTTTTTACACAAAGCTTAAAATTTTTTAAAACCAGCTTTACTTTGATCAATTTTAGAGGCCTTCTCATGCTCAAAACTAACTAGTGACTGGTTTTCAATGGAAACCTACCACACTGCGCCTTTTGCTCTGCTGGAAATCCTTCTCTTCCTGGTTGTAGATGGCAGTCAATGTTGTTGGTGAGTGATATTCTGTTTTAAAACCTAGTTTGGTTGATAGAGCCTGTGCTTTGGATGCTTCCAGATCTTTGAATTCATATTTTGCGATCAGCCGTCCTTTCCGCATCAGTGCGCTGTCAACCTTCGAAATATCGGTATTGAAGGAGCAAATTATTTGGATATTGAGACAATCCGATAACAATCCGTCCGAAATATTCAGCAGAGCCGAGACCGGTGAATGACCATCTTTGTCCCTGTCGACCACGATATTTTCAGCATCTTCAATGACAAAAACCGAATTTGGATTGTCAATCAGGATGGAGATCAGGTCTGGATTAGTGATTGCTCCGGCCATATTGGGAGGCAGAAAGATGACATTCTTCTTCAGCGATGAAATCAGGTAGCGGATGTAGGAGGTCTTTCCGGTACCTGGCTTACCATGCAGGAGAACCAATCCTTTGTCATTTTTTTTAGATAGTCGTCTCAAAATAGTTTGGTGGATCTCCGTGAAATCACTGTTGTAATTGTCTTCAATGGAAAGCCGGGGTTTAGTTATTTCCATCGACTTGATGGAGATCCCAAACCGACTGTTTACCAGCAATGAAATTTCTGGTTTATGATAAGCGCGTTCCCTTTTTTTAAATTTCTTAATGCCGGAAATAATCAGCTCAATCTTTTTGATATCCGTTGTTCTGAACAAAAACCGAACGATGGAACTATTAGTGTCAAAATCAACGATCAGGTCTTCATACAGGAAATAAAAGATATCATCCAGCTCTGCCGATTTATTCTGTTTGAAGTAAATCTTGTTGTAGTAACAATCTTTAATTTCTGTCCGGAAATTTTCTAAAAACCAAAGATTTGCTTTTTTACAATCGATCTTTATCTCGTTGATAAAATTCGGAATGGCGTTAAAAAGTGCAATATACAAGGTAAATTCATTCAGATAGGTCTCATCCCCCCTTTCTGCAAATACCTCTGAAAGATTCATCCTGGAGCAGGTTTTCTCCAATTCAAATGTGTTGGTTTGAAGGTCGCTGAAATTGATCACTTTTGTTTCCATCGGTTTTATTTTTGGTTTCCGATGACAAAAATGAGGGTTAGGTCAGCCAAAAGATGACGCGCTATTTAGCTTACTTGAAAAAAGCCTTTTTTAGGATGTTCTATTCATCCATTCATTTGCAATTTCATGAAAAATCTTCATTCCAACCGGAATATCATAAGTAAAATATTCAGGCTGTTCATCTTTCCCAAAAACATCATAACCCATATATTTCCCGATTGTAGATATGTATCGCATTAAAAACAACAAAGAATAGACGGCATAGTATTTAGTTTGAATTATCCCTGAAGAAGTTGCAAACATTGGAACATTGAGAAGATTATTTGCATTAAGATCATGGCACTGAAAATCAATTCGGTCCCCGAATTCTCCATAAGTTCTCAAACTAAATTTTGGATCAAGAAGGGTATTACCTATAAAGAATGTTTCGTTAAAAAGTGGTTTAGCCAATGACTTTTTGTCATCTTCGCTCAAATTGTATTTGTCCTGCCAAAATTTTACCGGATCTATACTTTTTCCGCTATGCAATGAAAACAGTTTATCTCCAATGAGATATATTGAAGCGAGAGTGGTAAACAGATCACAATGAAGTCCATTTATTAAAACGTGTGGATTGATGCTTCTATTTAAATTTTTATCTAATCCTTCTAATTTGTGAATTTGAACTACAATATCAATTGTTTTTGCAATCCTATCTGTCAATTTGGTAATCATTTTTTCTTGCTCAAAAGTCAAATTCTCTGATTGAAAATATTGAGAGAAAGGATCGATAAATCCGGAATTTACAAAATACAAGTTATACGTATCAATAAGTTTCATGGTGAAAATATTTTATATTTCTGATTTTACTTTGTTTTATCTAAATTTTAACTGGCCATCAATATCCGTTTCAATGTATCCTGCATAGCTGATTTAAAGGCATCATCCTTGGCAACCAGCCGGTACAAATCGAGTTCGCTTTTGCGTTGCTTGGCCATCACTTCATCAAATATCTTTCTGAAGGCTATTTCACGGTTTTGGCTATCCGCATTATCCGCATACTTCTCCTTAAAATCCGGATGCATCCTCATGCTTTGCGCCAGGTGAACAAACTTGACCCGCTGCTCTTCCGGAGTGGCCTCCCAGCCCTGGAACCAACGTTCATTGAAAGACCGGATGATTAAATCGAGCGGATCTTCAATCGGCTCCCCTCCGTGCGAACTCCGGGGATTTGGATTTTGCGGTTCCAGTTCCGTTTCCGTAGCGTCCAAACCAATATTCGCACTTAATTTTACCCGTTCAAGACCATAGGTCGAAAGATCGACTGAGTTCAACAATTCGTCCAGGGCATCCTTCGTAGGGTCAACGATAATGAGTTTCGGAATCAGGAATTTCAGGAACCAAAAGAGCTTTTCCCATTTGACTACCTCGTAGGGCAGAATGGAGGCCATCTGTCCATAGATTTTCACGAATTGCTTCGCTTTAATCTTGAAATCCGCTTTATCGTTGTCGTCCATCCCCAAACCGGAATTAAACCGGTCGGCAGCAAAATCAATGATCGGGCTCAATTCCTGGGCATTCACTCCCATGAAATACTTCTCCACAAAATCTTCCACCTCCATCCATTCATATACACCAACATCGTCCAAGTTCGCTTTTAGTTCGTGCAACACATTGACATCCGTTGCCCGGCTCAAGCTTGTGGCAGTATAGAAGGGATCAAACGATTCTTTGATATCATCGGCCGAATTAAAGAAATCGAGTACAAACAGATCTTCCGTCTTCTTGCCCAGTTTGTCGGCCGAGCGGTTTAGCCGCGACAAGGCCTGAACTGCCATGACATATTGAAGCTTCTTGTCCACATACATGGCGGTCAGTTTGGGCTGATCGAAGCCGGTCAGGTATTTGTTGGCAACGACCAGCATCCTATAGTCATCGGTATCAAATTGATCCCGTGTATCTTTCTCACCAAAACCATTGATGCTCTCTTCTGAATATTCTATTCCATCCACCGTTTTTTTGCCTGAAAAAGCGATCAGAACTTTAAATGGATCTCCTTTGGCTTTTAACAAATTGAGAATGGCAAAGTAATAGCGGATGGCGGCTTCAATACTTTGGGTCGCTACCATTGCCTTGGCCTGCCCTTTCAGCTTTTTGGTATTGACTATACGTGAGATAAAATGGTCGAGCATGATTTCCGCCTTGGTGGCAATGGTCTGCTCATGCCGCTCCACATAGGCCCTCAGCTTCTTTTGTGCCTTGATTGTGTCGAACAGTGGATTATCCTCTATTGATTTCTCGATCTCGTAATAGCTCCGGTAGGTGGTGTAATTGGCCAGTACATCCAGGATAAACCCCTCTTCGATGGCCTGTTTCATGGAATAGAGATGAAACGGCTTGTATTTGCCATCCTCCTGTCTCACCCCGAATTTCTCCAGCGTATTGTTCTTGGGTGTTGCTGTAAATGCCAGATAGGATGCATTGTCCCTCATTTTGCGCGAACGCATGGCTTCCAATATCTTGTCCTGTGGATCCGGATCCTCTTCCTCATTCCCGCTGTTTCCCATCGCACGGTTCAGATTGTCGGCTGCGGATCCGCTCTGGCTGCTGTGGGCTTCGTCGATAATCACTGCGAATCGTTTATCGCTCAGATCGGCAATTCCATCCACGATGAAAGGAAATTTCTGAATGGTGGTGATGTTGATTTTTTTTCCACTCTCCAGATTCTCTTTCAGTTCTTTGGAAGAATAAGCAGCTGCAACAATGTTTTTGACTTCCGAAAAATCGCGGATGTTCTCACGCAACTGTTTATCTAATAATCGCCGGTCTGTTACCACAATCACAGAATCGAACAATGGGTTTGAAATGCCTTTGTTCCCGGGTACCGCATCATTTTCCGGATAGGTTTCAATCAGTTGAAAAGCTGCCCAGGTAATGGAATTTGATTTGCCTGAACCGGCGGAATGTTGTATCAAATAGGTTTGTCCGACACCTTTGTGA
>Ga0209125_1003006_pt1 | contig 12155 bp, 9 predicted proteins | sample BarGraIncub1131A_FD_184503 | JGI IMG/M metagenome (GOLD analysis project Ga0209125, IMG submission 184503) | Arctic peat soil microbial communities from Barrow, Alaska - Barrow Graham LP Incubations 11-31A (SPAdes) (version 2) | ecosystem: Environmental > Terrestrial > Soil > Wetlands > Peat... | reverse complement strand
TACGCGCGCATGGAGCAGCTAGCAAGTTGTGGCAACGTTGGGTTTATTTATTACTGGCTTGGTGTGAAGGCGGGATTTCAAGGCCGTTTTGCTGAAGATTCCGCAGGGCTTGACGAGTGGCTTCATACCCATAAGCTGTGGGATGTCCCCAAAGGGTTACCTCAGACAATTGCCTGGCCCGAGGATGGCACAATATTGCGGATGGAAAGGCCGCTTGGCTGGTGGCAACCTGTATTAGTGACTCTATTGGGCCTATTGTGCTACGGGATTCTCGTTTGGCTTGCCCAAGGGGGCGTATGAGCGATTTTTGGAAAACGCTGGCAATTTCTAATACGAGAGGTTTGCTGTGGACGTGGCATTTCGAGCTTGATACTGTTGGGCAAGGTAAGGTAATCCCTGAACGAAGCATCAATGGACTTAAAATCCGCTGGTCGCTTCCTTCCGCTGCTTGGCCCCAGGTATTGCAGCAGTTGCATGACTTGCGTTTACACCTGCACAAACTGCGTATGCGGCCACATGCACACAAAGTATTGTTGCATATGGAAACGACGGAACCCAGTGACGGTGAGGGATTTCGGCTCTTTATTGCGCAGTTTGCGGAATGGGTCGGGGTTGATTGTGGCATCTATATCCAACATCAGATATTTGGAAAAGAGATAGTTACTATCGACAATATGCACGCCTGGTGGCATGGGCGGGAAATACATCTACTCGAAAAGGGTATTTTGGATTATGCAGCTCAGGCAGACACGATGCGCCTATTGCGTATGTGGATCGCTGAATTTCAAACTGCTCCCATTAGTGTACCTGGCTGGGTCTGTGCTCTTGGTGAAGCTGAGAGTGCTTTTGTGGCGAGCCTACCGCGGATCCGCATTTGGAAAAATCGGGTTTTCCGGGTTGCTCGTTATTGTTCCATTCTTATTTGTATTGTATTGTGCGCACTGGGGTGGTGGGGTTTCAAGCAACATGCGCATCACCTCAAACAGCTTGGGCAATATACCTTCACACATAACGCTGACGTTTGGGATGAGTGGCTGAGTTTGCTGGAAATTAATTATTTCATTAATGACTCCTTAATGAAATGCACAAGAACTATTCCCCCGGGATTTGGATTTTCTCGTTATAAGGAACGAAGCCTGCAGGAACATGAGAAGCGCTGGGGTATATGGCAAAAAAACTTTTTACGTGTGCAGGAAGATGGGGTGCGTAATTGTGTGCAGGGTTTGGATTATCATAAAAATTGCGAACTATTGGTTGCATCAAAACGCATTGCCTGGGAGTGGATTTCAGGGAAGCCCCAGGCCGCAAAAAAATTACATGACGCATGGTACGTCCTGCTCGGAAATGAGGAAATACCTTGGATCCCTGCATATGATTCGTGGCTCCAATCCACAACATGGAAACAAAATTCCGTGTTGTCGAATGACGTATTTTGGTCTGACGTTGTAACCGCGTCCCAAACGATGGAACAAATGTTCGTCCAATTCAGGAATGACCATCAGAGTATCGAAACTCTAAATCTGCGTGCATGGGGTGCGGAACAGGATCGAACCCTACACATTGCGCAAATCGCTCTACCCAGTGTTCAGGAAAGCGTAGAGGATCTTTTCGCTTTGCATGCACGTGATACTTTGTATCAAGTATTTCTGACCAGACTGCGCTGCGAACAATTGCGAGTTTGGGCTGAGGCGCTCAGTGCTTTACGTCTCGCTGATCAGGATGAGTCCCGCGCGATACTGGAATGCGTTGGCCATCGCCTTGGAATTGACTCCGCTGCAGTGAATGCTGCGTGGCGCAAGTTGCAAATTCCAATGCTCCGCGATAGTACTATCGCTTTGTGGAACCAGGACTGGATGCGTGTTTGGCCACTGCAGTGCGATCCGCGTTACACCGATGCCGATCCGCAGGAACTTATGCGGATTCTGGGGGTCAACGGAGACTTTGACCAGTGGCGTAATCATCTAGGGATGGATTCGAGTTTCCTCTCCCAGGATTCGTCACTAAAGAATTGGCTAAATCCATTGTTTGCGTGGAGTAAAACGATGCTCAAAGATTCCTCCACCTGGCGAACGAGGGAAACCCATTTTGCATTCTGCGGTGTCCCCCATTGGGATTTAGTCGTAAAAGTTGATTCTTTGGCGTGGAGCATTCCAAGCGGTGTCGATTCCTGTATCAGTGGCACAATATCATGGCCAGCCCAAGGATCCTCCTTGGAGTTGATTGCTTCTCATGGTACAGACCGTATGCAGTGGAAACGTCGGGGGCTATTCAGTATATCCCGTTTTGTGAACGAATTTGGCTCATGGAAAAATGGACAGGGTTTACGTGTCCAGATACCCTTGCGCACCAAGTCCTTTACCTCGCAGTGGGTAATGCAATGGCAGGAAACCGGTCCAGATCCACGTCTTATAAAGCCTTGTGGAATGGCGATACAAAGGAGCGATAATGGCGACAAGTTATCAAAATGAAATCCCGCCCGCGCGGGTCAATATCCGCTTGAGTGTGGAATCTGGGGGCGAAGCGAAGAAACTGGAGCTTCCCTTAAAGATTCTCGTGCTAGGAAAATTTCGCACTACTGCTGATTCCCGTCGTATTGCGGAACGCGAAAAATTACTTGTGCATCGGAATAACTTTGATGCAGTCATGCAGACCTTGGATTTGGGGTTGCGTTTTGCCGTGCAAAATAGCGTGGAGCCCGCTCAAGAGGTGTTAACTGTAGATTTGCGTTTTGATGGCCTGCGCTCCTTTAGCCCAGAACAGGTGGTAAACCAGGTTCCGTCTTTGCGTCGGCTACTCGCTGCCCGCAACTTGATGCGGGATTTAGGCAGCAACCTTATGGATCGCAGGGCTTTTCGTAAGGAACTTGAACTTGTTCTCAAAGACAAAATGGCGCGCGGGCGTCTGCATGAAGAATTACGGACACGGGTGCAGTTTATCAAGGAGGATGTATGAGTTCATTGGACAGCTTACTCGCAGCAGCGCAAATAAATCTGCCCTTGCAAGCAATTTCCCTTTCGGAATATAGCGTGCAAGATGCCTTGTTCGGGTTTCCGGCAGATCATCGGGTCAGTGCGGGCTTGCGCCTGCTGGTGAGCGCCGTGGAGGAATCTGGGATCGAGGTGGAAAAGATCGACCGTCCCTTTATTGAATCCATGGTTGCCTGGGTGGATGAGCGCCTAAGTAAACAGTTGAATGCCATTCTACACCATCCGGAATTTGTCAGGCTTGAGTCCGCCTGGAGAAGTCTAGACTATCTGGTGGATAATTGTGAGTTTGGACGTAATGTGCGCATCGAGATTCTCGAATGTGGCTTGATGGATCTAATCGATGATTTTGAGGACTCACCCAGTGTCATTCAATCCGGTTTGTACAAACACGTGTACATTGATGAGTACGATATGCCTGGGGGTGAGCCTTATGCAGCGGTGCTTGGAGACTGGGAAATTGAGGGTTCGGCATCCCATTTGGGCCTCTTGCACCATCTCTCTCAGGTTGCGGCGGCTTCCCATTGCCCCTTCCTGGGTTCGGTGGGCGGAGCGTTTTTTGGAAAGTCTGACATTGCAGAGCTCCCGCGCATTGAAGATCTGGAGCACTATTTGGAACGGGCTGAATTTATCAAGTGGCGCGCTTTCCGCGAGACCGAAGATGCCCGCTATGTGGGGCTCGTCTTGCCGCGCTTCTTATTGCGCCTTCCTTGGAATACCAGCGAGGATCGCTCAGCTCCTTTTCATTTCCGTGAGTCCCGTCAGTACTTATGGGGCAGTGCGGTCTATGCATTCGCAAGCAATATGGCGCGCAGCTTTCAGCAAAATGGCTGGTGTGTGCAGATTCGCGGTCCTGAATCAGGCGGAAAAGTGGAGAAGCTTCCCATTCATCTCTTTAATGCCGGTCGTGGCCTTGAGTCTATGATTCCCACAGAAATTCTCATCCCCGAAACACGCGAGTACGAATTTTCGCGACAAGGATTTATTCCACTCAGCTATTATAAGGGCCGTGATTATGCCTGCTTTTTTTCAGCAGCTTCAGTGCAGAAACCTGCCGAGTATGGTTCCAACGAAGCGACGGCCAATGCGCGCGTAAATGCCCGTCTTCCCTACTTGTTCCTGACTTCGCGCATAGCCCACTATCTCAAGGTTTTGCAGCGGGAGACTATTGGTGCTACCAAAAGTCCAGAATCGCTCGAACAGGAACTCAATACCTGGCTCAAGGGACTTGTCACCCAGATGAAGAATCCAGGTCCCGAACTCGTTGCAACACATCCGCTGCATTTTGCCGAGGTTCGCGTAACCCCTGCGCAGGACAATCCTGGATTTTATCAGGTGCAACTGTCTCTGGTACCGCATTTCCAAGTCGAAGGACTGGATATCAACTTGTCACTTGTTTCCAAAATGCCTGCACTCAAATCCTAAGGAAATTTTATGGCCATTCCTGCATATATGCAAATCGAAGGAATCCCCGGTTCCGTCAGTGTCGCGGGTCGGGAAGGGTGTATCGAAGTGCTTGAATTCGAACATCAGGTTTATTTACCCACCGATCGTGACGATGGCTCCATTACCGGGACGCGTAAGCATGAAGCCATGACCTTGCATAAGTCTTTTGATAAATCCAGTTCCCTCCTATACCAGAAAGTATGTACCGGAGAAACCATCGCTAAAATCAATGTCCGTTGGTACGAAATTACCGCGCAAGGGGAGGAGCGTTGTTACTATGAGCACTGTCTGGAAAAATGCAAAATAGCCTCGGTGAAATCATATATGCACAATGTCAAAGATCGCAATAAGGATCACTATGTGCATCAGGAGGCAGTGGTGATTCGCTATGAAAAAATCACGTGGAATTATGTGGACGGTAATTTGCAACACACCGATGAATGGAATGTTCGCTAATGGATATATCGCAGCATTATCTCCATATTCTGGCCGAGGAGCAAGCTGCGGCCCAAGTCGCTTTTGTGGGGTCGGGGACAGGTGTGGACCGCGATTCGCTCTGTGCGTTGGTTGCCGCCCGCATGACTGCATTACGTTGGCGTCAGCGTTTTCAGAGATTGTCAATAGAGTCCCAGCTTCTGCAACCCGTTTTTCCTGGGCTTCTCAGTGCCATTCCGAGTTCTGGGTGGGTGCATCTATCTGCGAGTCCTGCATTCAATATGGAGCTTGCTGTTGACTGCGCACTCTTGGCAAAATTAAATGGGGCTTGCACAGAGCGTTTGCAAATTTCTCTATCCACGCCTACTTGGCAGATATTGTCTATAAATGCTTCACCTTGGGTGCACACATCCCAGGGATCACTGGAGCTGACTTTGTGTTCCAACATTGAGCAAAATCCGGCGGTGATTCCCCTGTTCCTTTGGGAAAATAACTCTGTGCATTGGGAATTGTGGCAGAGGTTGCGCCGTGCTTCGCGAGTGTTTCTGACCTGGGATGGCTCCTGTGGGGATGGCCGCTGGACAGGGCCAGTATCCGAATTCTTGGTTTCTGATCCCTTGATTCCAGTGGGTTCGCTAACTCAGTTGCGTACTGCTCTTCTTGACCTGGACGGGGAGTGCCGGATCAATTTACGCTTGCCTACCACATGCCGGGGTTGGACGACCCTTGTTTGCCGCATGGACTATGACGTTTTGCAGGAGGACTTTCCGTCCATGACTTCCGTTCCTTTGCTCAACTGCTTTCGGGTCCATGATCTGCAAGTACAGGCCGTCCCGTTTGACTTAGGCATGGAGGAGGCGGAACTCAACTTAGCGTGCACATCGGATCGCGCCTGTTCCGTCCTTAGCGTGCAGGCTTGGCGTGACGCGCGGTTGATCCCTTTGGCCGTTTCGTCTGTTTTCACATTGCGTTCGGAACCTTGTGCTTCGGCTCCTATGCGCACCTGGCTCTGCGGATTGCCATTTATGGACCGTTCCGCCCGGGGAAGGGGGATTGCCCAACTTGAGGTCTGTGGAGGAACCAGAACTGCCGGCTGGTGGAAGGCTGCCCAGACCTTTGAAATGCACAGCAAGGGCTGTGATGCTCGCTTTAAAGGGATCCGTCCCATCATACCCCATACTCCCGCTCGCGATGGGGAGGAATGGTTACCTTGCGTATCGCAATTATTGCGGATGTTGACCAGTGGTGGCGATGATTGGTCGGTTTGGAAAGCGTTTTTGGAGGGGCTCTCCCGTCATTGCATTGATGCCTCGCATCCGATGCGCCGGGTCATCCAGATACAATGGAAAGATCGCTGTACTATGCTCGAGGTTAAGGTCAAACCCTGGGAGGGTGATTCCCGCGAGCGAGTTATCCAGGATGCGCGCATGTCCGCATTTCTTCAGGCTCTGCGGCGGTTCCTGGGAGGAATCTTGCCGTTTTGGTTTGGCGATTTCGAGGTGACCATTGTCAATCCATGAATGGCTATTTTGTCCTGGAATACCCGAATTTTGGGTGGAAGCCTGGTCGCGCGGCGAGGACGCGGTGCCGGAACTTTGGGCTATTTTGCATGGATGGGAGAGTACTGAGCGCCGTTTCATAGAAGGAGAAGCAAAACCGCAGGCGCTGCTTGAAATTATTCAGCCCCCTACGCAGGGGTGCTCTGCGCTCAAACATACCTGGGTACCAGAGCGACTCGGCTTTATCCGGCTTGGATACGCTCCACGGGGGCATGGGTCGATGCGCATATGCCCCGTGCGAGGCTTATACGTACTTGCGCAGGACCTGCTTGCTGGCCACGAAGTAGTCAACGCCAGAAGCCAAAGTGGCGACTGTGATGATGCCCATTACCGTGTCGGGCAAATAGTGCCAGATCTTAGGCCAGTTCGGAATCAAGGTAGCCCAAAAGTCCAATGCACCAACCAGGATGATCACAATGCCAATGCCCTGGATGGCTGTTTTCCATTTGCCGCTTTGCCGTGCAGGCATGACGATATTCTGATTTGCGGCCAAGGTTCTTAAGGTTTCGACGCTGGATTCACGGAAATAAATGAGTGCGACCATCCAAATTTGAGCATAGCCAGAAGCCATGAAACAGAGGAATATGGTCATATTGGAAATCTTATCGGAGAAGGGGTCGAGGTATTTTCCCAAGGTGCTGACTTCACCCATTTTCCGCGCCAGATAGCCATCAAGGAAATCGGTGAGCATAAATCCTAGCACCATGAAAAGCGCCAGGGATTTGAAAATCAGGTTGTTGTTCTGATAGATCAAGTCGCTGTCGTAGAAAAAGACCCAGATGAAAAATGGAGTGAGCACGATGCGGCTAAACGTAAGCTGTGATGCGACAGAAAGCGGTTGTCGATGATCTTTGTCACGATAGTACCAATAGAGAAATGCTGCAGCGGAGGCTCCCATGAATAGAAGGCTGATCACCATACTGATCTGTTGGTAGTGCTCAATATTAAGCACATAAATAAGCAAGGTAATTGTGATGGAAAGCGAAGATGCTTTGGACCAGAAGGATGCCCCGCGCATCAATTTCCCTTCGCGAATGACACTCAAACTATAAAGCGTATAGGCAACCACGCGAGCGAGTAAAAAAAGACATCCCACAGAAAGAATCCAAGGAAATTCGTAATCCTTCACCAGATTGCGAACCAGAATGCTTCCCATCAGACCAAGGACGATAAGCCCCTCGACAAAACTTAGCCACAGATGCGCAAAGGGCTTTTCAATTTCAAGATAGCGCAGCTTGAAGCTCGTGAACCATCCCATTATGGTGACCACTCCGAGAAATATTGCCGCCCAACCTTCATGCTCTACCCAAGTCAGATAGAAGGTGGGAACAAAAAGAAGCAGGCGCAGGACGCGCATAATGCGGCCTTCCATCAGAAAGGTTTCGTGAGTGCGGGGGCTAGACATGGTGTTCCTCGAGCAATTGACGGGCGTGCAATATAACAGCTTCAGAATTGGGGTCTCCGAGCATGCGTGCGATCTCGCGAACGCGGGCGGAGGAATCGAGTGGGGCGATTTGGGTATAGGTGCGGCCATCTTCTTCATGTTTGGCAACATAGAGTTGGCGGTGTGCGCGACTGGCGACTTGATGCAAATGTGTAATGGTGAGCACTTGGTGGGATTTTCCCAAATCTTGTAGGCATTGTCCAATACGATGTGCGATTTCTCCACTTATCCCGGAGTCGACCTCGTCGAACACGAGTACGGGGATGTGGTCGCGCGAGGCCATCACGGATTTAAAGGCGAGCAGGACGCGGGATAGCTCTCCACCGGAAACGGCGAGTCGTAGCGGTTTTTGACCTTCTCCGGCATTCGGGGCCATGAGGAACTCGACCCGGTCGATTCCAAGCGGACCCGGTTCTGCGACTTCAATTTGGGTATAGAAGATAGCCTTACCCATGCCGAGTTCGCGAATTCGCGTTTGGACTTCAATGTCCATTCTGGTTGCGGAGGTTTTGCGTAAAATGCGCAAGGCTTCACCTGCTTCATGCATCTTTTTAAGCCAGTCCTTGCCGCGCTTTTCCAAAAGGATCAGTTCGTCATCAAGATTGTCGAGGGTGGTCAATTCCTGTTTGCGCTTTTCCCGTAATTCGAGCAGCCCCGCAAGATCGGTGCGGTATTTGCGTTGCAGTCTCTGCAATTGGGCGATACGGCCATTGTCGCGCTCCATCTCGGCAGGAGACAATGGTTGCGACTTTCCAATTGCTCGTAGTTCCCGAGTGATTTCACGATAAATGATATCGGCATCGCGAGCTTGTTTGCTCAGCTCGGTAAGAGCTTTGTTTCCTTGCGCCAAATTCACAAGGGTCTTTTCCAGCGAGACCAGTTTATCCAGAATACCGGTGTCACCATCGAGCAGGTCCAAGGATTGTTCGACCATTTTGCGTCGGCTGGCAAGTCCGCTAGCCTCTGCAAGCCGTGCCTCGAGAATAACATCCTCACCAGCTTGTAAATGAGCTTTTTCGAGTTCATCTGCCTGGAACTGCAAAAATTCCTTTTGCTGCGCGAGTTCGCTGGCGCGTTTGCGCAAATCGGCTTCTTCGTGCGCGCATTTCTGCCATTCGCGCCAAGCTCCGTGATACATTTCCAACGCGCTTTCATGGCCGCCGAAGGAATCGAGTAATTCAATATGGGTGCGGATATCGCGAAGCATGACCTGCTCGCTTTGGCCGTGCAACTGAATCAATTCGTCGCCCAGTGCAGACAGATCGGAAAGGCTTACGATGGAGCCGTTGATCCGTGCGCGGCTTTTTCCATTGGAGAGAATTTCGCGCTGAATGGTGATTTCACCGTCTTCGGGATCGATGCCCATGGATTCTAGCTTTTCCAGAACAGCGATTCGCCCTGTCACATCAAAAACGCCTTCCACAGAGGCTTTCTCTTCGCCATTGCGGATCATCTGGGTCGTAGCGCGCTCGCCTGCGCAAAGTTTGAGGCTAGTGAGAAACACCGATTTGCCCGCACCAGTTTCTCCAGTGACGACGCAAAAACCAGGACCAAATTCAATTTCGGCTTCCTGGATCAAAGCCAGATTGCGGATGCGAAGTTGCTTCAGCATGCTTAGACCTTCAACTTGGGTTTACCTGTCCAACCTAGCTTTTCGCGAAGGGCTTCTACGAAACCGGATTGGTGCACTTGAACAAAGTGGGTGACCCACTTGGATTTGCGTAGAACCAGACGGCAACCTGGCTCAAGGATGGGGCCGCAGCGACCATCGACGACAATGCGCAAAGGAAGGCCGTTGCATTCCTGGAGAATGAGCTCCGAATGATCTGCGGAAATGACGAGTGGCCGAACCGAAAGTGAACAGGGATTTACGGGATTGAGTACAAAGGCGTTGGTGGCGGGATGCAAAATGGGGCCTCCCGCAGAAAGGTTGTACGCAGTGGAACCGGTCGGTGTGGAAATGAGCAAGGAGTCCGCCCAGTATTCCGTGAGATGGGTTCCGTTGAGCTTCACCTCGAGGTCAATCATTCGCACTGGTTCTACCGCTTGCACCTGAACTTCGTTCAGAGCTGTGTCCTGCAACAGTTTCTTGCGGCCTTGATAAATGCTGAAGTCGAGCATGATGCGCGGGCAGCGTTCAAATTCTCCTGCGGCAAGCATGTCCAGAGTGGCTTCTAGGTCTTCGACCCTGTATTCCGCAAGAAAACCGATGCGCCCTGTATTTACACCGAGAACAGCAACTTTACCGCCGATGGCAAGCCTTGCGGTAGAAAGCACCGTGCCATCCCCTCCGATTGCCATCAGCACGTCGCAGGAACGAATTTTGGTGGTATCTGCGAGTTCAAGCGTGTGGCATATGCTTTGCAATGTATCGAGAGCGATCACGTTCAGCTTGGGGTGTTGATTGGCCCATGCCGAAATGCGCTCGAGGGCTTCAGGGAGGCGGGCTGAGCGCCCAGGCCACGCGACAATTCCAATCGTACGAACTTGCATTACTGCACTCCGAGTTTGGCGAGGATCTCTGGAAAAATAGCAGGAACGCAGTCGAGTCCCGCGATTTCGGATTGACCATGGGCCGCCCGGGCAAGTACTGCGAGAGCTAGTCCCACCACGGGAATTCCCGCGCTGTCAAAGTGATTTGCGTCCACTTCTTCACGGCCTCTTACCACGAGCCCTTCTTCGTAGACACCGACCTCGACACCCGCCAGTTTCAGGTTCGTTGCGAGTGTTTCTAGCAGGGTGCGCTCCCGCAGGGCTACATGTTCAGGAAGACGCAGAATGGTTTCTCCATCTGCAAAACTAGCGGCAACAGCGAGCAACGGCACCTCCTCGATGCAGGTCATCAGCAATTCTCCCGCGAGCTTACGTCCCACGGGTCTTTTGCATGATTGGACGCGCAACGAGCCAAATTGGTCACCATATCGCTCTTTTTTCTGTGAAACTTCCAGATTTGCGCCCATGCGTTTGATCGCGGTGAACACACCCGCGCGTCCTGGATTCAGGTCGACCATGCGGATCATAATATCGGAATCGGGCAACAAGGAGGCCAGGAGGGCCAGTGCGCAAGCCTCGGTAGGGTCTCCCGGAATCACGAGTTCCTTGCCGCTCAATGTTTTGCAGGGGGCGAGGCGGGTGAGGACTTTGCGCTCGATTTTTTGACCTTGCATACGGGCCATTCTGCGTGCAAGCTCATCCAGCTCTTCCGAGCCAGTTGTCTCGACGGTGATGGGTGCGCCAAAATAAGCGAGCATGCCACTGAGCTGATCACGTACCGTCGACTTTTCCTCGAAGGCCACGGTGCGTTCATGTAGGAGTGCCTGCAGCAAGATGCGTACTCGTTGTCGGTGCGGAACTTCGCCTGCGGGGGATAGTTTCCATTGCAGACTAGGCTCGCCAAATATCCAACGCCCTGAGTCCCATTGACCAGTAAACTCATGCTTCAGGATAATGGCAAGAGGACTCGATTCGGCTTCGGCCCCAAAATCGAACAAGGTTTCGTGGTCGCGCGAGAGCATGCAAAGGGCAAGAAATTGCGCCCATTCGCCCGTAGGCAAGGTTTGCAGGGGCGAGAAACTTCCGGTTAGGCCGGCTCCTTCAATATCCCAGGTTTTATCCTTGCGCGTGCAGGGAATCTGGTTCGCTCCCAGCCATTGGATATAAGCAATCTGCTCGCTTGTCTGTGCGCAATCTTCGATCAATGTACGTCCGCGGGCCAAGGCACCAAGGGTCATGGCATAGAGCACCATTTCCCGGTCGGGATGGCAGGTGTATTCGCCTTTGAGCGCATGACCGCGGTGGATGCCTGCCATTAGCGTAGCCTCGCCTGGAAACCAGCAAGGGCAAGCAATTCGATCGATTGTTGTGCGTCAGCCTGAGTCTTGAATCCCAGCAGAAGCGTTCCGCCGATTCCTTCGCGCACCTTGGCGAGTTCAATTTCCAGTATGTTGATATTCGCTGCGGAAATAGGGGTCACGACATGCAGAATCTCGCCGGGCTTGTCGGTCAGCTGTACCAGCACTTCCTGTAAAGTCTGGCTGAATCCCTTTCCTGGAGAGGAAAGGCTCATGCGCACATCCGCGCCTTTCTCAAAAACAGCCTGCAAAGCCGGGTTGCTCTTTGGTATTTCTTGTAGTTGGGAACGGATATAGGCCAAGGATGCCTGAATCTCGTCAACGCCTGCAATAATTTGTTCGGTATTGGTTCCGATAATGTCGCGCCACATGGGCCAGGCAGAGGCTGCAATACGGGTCATGTCACGGAAGCCACGGCCAGCCAAATGTTGATGGT
>Ga0209125_1003005_pt1 | contig 12156 bp, 10 predicted proteins | sample BarGraIncub1131A_FD_184503 | JGI IMG/M metagenome (GOLD analysis project Ga0209125, IMG submission 184503) | Arctic peat soil microbial communities from Barrow, Alaska - Barrow Graham LP Incubations 11-31A (SPAdes) (version 2) | ecosystem: Environmental > Terrestrial > Soil > Wetlands > Peat... | reverse complement strand
TCGCGCGAATAATTCGGGTTCAGCTTGAAGGTCATGAGCGCCTCCAGACCCGAGGCCACCGTCTCGATCTGTTCTTTGTATTTCCGCAGTCCTTTCGGATCCGTCACGGGAGGAAGCGTGTTGGGCATTACCAGCACACGTCCAAACTGGCTAGCGGCATCCTGGGCGTAACTCGCCAAGGCATCATCCTGGCGCAGGTGAATGTGAAAATCGTCAGGAAGAGGCAGGCGCATGATTTGTGACTTCATCGCCTAAAAATAGAAAAGCAAAGGGGAAGTTTTATTCCCTTTCTTTCTGTAAATATCTCCTTCAACGCAGCTTGTTCCTTCGAGAAATGAGTAAGCGTAAAAAGGGATGGGGAAGCTAGTTGGATGCAGGGGATAGTCGAGGAGCACGCGTCAAAATGTGGTGACCGGAGGTCGCACGGGTGGGCGACGATCTATCCCAGCGGACAAGCTAGATTATCCATCCCTTGTATATGATAATGTACCTACTTATTTTTCGACGGAACCCTGTAAATACAGTGTCTGCGAAGGGTACGCTAGCCCCACGCCTTCCTGTGCAAGCCTTGTGAGCACCGCAAGATTTACCGCCTGCTGCATCTCCATGAACACCATCATGTCAGGGGTATTGACCCAGTAGATGGTTTCAAAAAGGATCGCAGATTCGCCCAATTTTTGCAAATGGGAGCGTTCAAAACGCAAGGAATCCTGCATCGACACCACTTCCTTCACCCAGGCAGGAACTAGTGCGACCCGCTCTGGAGGGGTCTGGTAGGTGATCCCAAAGGTGAGCACCACGCGTCGTTCTTTCATGCGCTTCATATTGCGGATTCTGGTACTCAATAAATCGCTATTGCTGATGATAAGCTGTTCGCCCGAAGTTGCGCGCAGACGTGTCGTTTTAAGTCCCACATGCTCCACCATGCCCACCATGTCACCGACCATGATGGTATCACCCACCTCAAAAGGCTTGTCAAGAACAATGGAAATCGAAGCCAGCAAATCACCCAGCACGCGCTGCACCGCAAGAGCAACCGCGATACCACCCACTCCAAGGCCAGCCACCAGCGAACCCACATGCACGCCCATGTTATCCAGTACCAAGAGCGTCACCAATGCCCAAATCAGCAGTTTGCCTGCAAAGCGGATCGCAACCATCGCTGTTGCAATCGATGGATCCTGATTACGACTTTCCAGCCATTGTTTCAGCGCACTATTCATGATCGCAACCATCCATATTCCCATTTGCATTAATAATGCAATAACCAGGAACTGCCGGATCCGCGCTGCATAGTTGGGTAGATGCAAAAGGGTAGAGCCCATGTAAAGGGCAAGGATCACAAAGAACCACACCTGTGTTACTTGCACGGCATCTGAAATGATGTCGTCAAATTTATTGTCCGTGCGATCCGCCATCACCTTCAGGCGCGAACTCAATACATTATAGATAACACGTAACAACAATAGCGTCAAGACCGCCACACTCAGGGCAATTACCCAATGCGAGGGCGGATTTTCTAAAAAGTGCGCACCCGACGCGTCTAAAATCTTCAGAAAATCAAAGCGCTCAACCAGACCTTTCACGGACGACCTCAACTGTTTACAATTTTATTGTGACCTAACCCAAATGGCCAACATTTCCAAAAATAGCAAGACCTTTTCAGGAGAATTATGGATTGACTGCGGTTGAATCGTTCGATGGATACGGAACTGCACGAATCCCTTGGTAACGATCCTCACCACTTGGATTATCCATAGTTGGTGCCGGTGCAGGCGTGGCTTCTGATCCTGGATAGCTGACCACTGTGGGCCCAGATTCAGCCTGGGGGATTGGTGTGGTGGGGCGCACGTCTAGAGTTTGCGCGGGTACCGGCAAAGGCGTTGGGAGCGGTTCCGCCTGGATCGGTGTTGCAAAGGCGTTCGGACGGCCCGGATAACACATATTTTGCATGGCCCATTGCCGTATTGTCACGGCATCTTCGATCTGTTCACAACGTTCCAAGTCGGGTATATGTGCCCACACATACCATCCAACCAAAGCCCCACCTAGCGTACATCCAGTGATCAATGGAAGTATATCACTGCTATGGAGGTCTGCAGCGCTATAACCCACAACGCCAACCATCAGCCCTAGAGTCGACGCCCCCCACACATTCAAGTAGCTTGGACGGCTCGACTTTTCTCCCTTCCGTGGATCACAACGCTGTACCGCACTCATGGAAAAGGGGCGTTGCTGGTTCTCCTTAGGATCATGGGTCCAAAGTACGTTGCGCCTTTCGTCAAAACAAACGGAGTCGGTGTGGTAGAGCTTCTTTTCCCCTCCAGATTGGATGCGCTCGTTGCCAACATAGTGCATGGTGCGAGGTGAGGCCACGACCCCAGTGGCAGGGTGCATTTGCGCCTTGATTTTCATGTCGACCATAAAATCGATCAGCAAAAGGCCCGTCAATTCGGAACCCAAACCCAGGTCCATTAGCAACAAGGACGGCTTCCCTGCACCGTATATTGAATACATCGTTAGCCCCAGGCCACCCGCAATAGCAAGGGGAGCAACGACTGTTCGCAATGGACTATATTCAATGGGCAGAGTATCGGTATAATCCGCAAACCCTTGTTTCTCTACGGTTATTCTGCGCAAGCCGGTCTCTACGAACCCTTTCCACGGAGTAATGCCTACCGCGGAATCATCCACAAATACCGAAGCGCCGCGTTCTGTGGATTCGATATTGACTTTGGCTCCAGCACAACCAGAAAACGCCAGTAAAGCAAGCACGAGCATGCAAAATGCAACAATTGATTTCAATGAATTCCCCGCAGTATTAATGACACCCAAATTCCGCTGCGCCAAACAAGGCACGGACGGCAGGGGCAAATTTACTTTTTACGCGGGGCTTGCGGAATTTAACGGCTGTTCACGCGCACAGTGTGCGCTTCGACCCGAACAACATTCGCACAGAGGCAGTCTATGCGTGCTGCAATATTTGGAAAGCAACGCTCAGCAGAGAGCGTAAGTAAGCTGGGAACCCAGCTATGCATCGACAGAATCATGGAATCACCCTTGTTCATGGCGCTTTTCTCGTTACAAACATTGAATTGCATTTGCGTTTCTGAAAAGTAGCTTTTGCATTTCAAAGTGTACCCAAATAAAAGGTACATATTGTTCCCAGCTTGTTCCCTGGGTAAAAGACCGTAAAATAAGAATTTACGCTAAGTTATAGGTGCGTCGCCCAAATATTGCGGTTCCCACTCGTACCATGGTCGAACCCTCGGCAACGGCTATTTCCAAGTCATCGGTCATACCCATGGAAAGCTCCGTACAGAATTCAAAAGCCCCACCACGGCTCTGCAAACGGTCGCGCAAGCCCCGTAGCCAAGCAAAACCCACGCGGCTATCCTCAGGGACCCCACTATTGGTCCCAATTGTCATCAGCCCGCGGAGCTTCAAGTTCCCAAATACAGGCCAGTTTTCAAAGAAGGCTTCGGCATTTTCCATGCAAAGACCGCTCTTGCTCGCTTCACCGCTGGTATTGATCTGCACCAGCACATTGAGCGTTTTGCCCAGTTCGCCACAGATCGCGTCGTACTTGCTTAATTCTTCGCGACTGCCCACCGAGTGGATCCATTGGGCGATACCCGCAGCCTTGCGCCATTTATTGCTTTGCACAGGACCGATTAAATGAAGCTCGATCCCAGGGCGAAGCACGGAAAACTTATCAAGACCTTCTTGAACCTTATTCTCACCGAAGTCAAGTGCTCCAGCAACGATCGCTGCCTCCACGTCTCCGATAGGGTGCGTTTTCGATACCCAGACCAGACGAACAGAAGCGGCGCTACGCCCACAAGAAATACAAGCATCATCAATGCGTTTACGCACAAGAGAAGCGCGACTCGCAAGCTCCACAATCCGTTCGGCATCAGGATTCACTCACTGTCCCTTTAGGGAGTTTCGGTTTGGTAAACAGGGCCTTTATGATTTCATCGATGTGCTCATGCCGATGAATCGCAAGTCCTTTGCGCACCTGCACAGGAAGCTCGGCAATCTGCTTTTCATTGTCCGCAGGAAGCCTGAGCGTAGTCACACCCGCCTGCAAGGCTGCAATGCTTTTTTCGGTGAGCCCGCCAATGGCGTGCAAGTGTCCAGTAAGCGAGACTTCGCCGGTAAAGGCCACCTCAGGAGGTACCGCCTGTCTCGTCACGGCACTCAACAACGCAAGGGTCAGTGCAATGCCTGCAGAAGGGCCATCTTTTGGCACAGCGCCTTCGGGAATATGGATATGAATATCCGTTTTGCGGAATACTTCAGGATCAATGCCAAACTGAATCGCCCGCTGCCGCACCAAAGTCAAGGCAATCTGCGCCGACTCCTTCATGACATCGCCCAGAGTACCTGTCAAAAGCATGCGTCCACGACCCGAAAGCAAGGTGCATTCAATCTGCAGAATCTCACCACCCACCGAAGTGTAGGCAAGACCGGTGATCACGCCAGGCACCGCTTTACTGAGCAGGCGGTTACGATGGTATGGCGCAACGCCCAGATACTTGTTCAAGTCTGCAGGAGTGATTGCCGCTTTGAATTTCTTGCCCGAAACCACCTCGTAGGCGCGTTTGCGGCATAAATGATCCAACTGCCGCTCCAAATCACGCACGCCCGCTTCGCGGGTATAGTCCGAGAAAATGGTGTCCAGAGTCTCATCGGGAATTTCGACCTGGGCATCCGCCAGTCCGTTGCGGGTACTGACGCGTTTAAACAAATGCTTGCGCACAATTTCATGTTTTTCGTGCTGATGATATCCCGTCAAGCGCACGATTTCCATACGGTCGTGCAAAGGCTGGGGAATGCGGTCTTCCATGTTGGCCGTAGAAATAAACAGCACGCGGCTCAAATCGATGCCGGCTTCTAAATAATGATCCTGGAACTCATGATTCTGCTCTGGGTCAAGCACTTCCAACAGCGCACTGGAAGGATCGCCGCGAAAATCAGTGGACATCTTGTCAATTTCATCTAAAAGAATCACAGGATTCATCGACTTGGCTTTGCGCAAAGCCTGGATGATCCGGCCGGGCATGGAACCGATATAGGTCCGGCGATGTCCGCGAATCTCCGCTTCATCGCGCACGCCACCTAAGGTAATGCGCACAAAACTGCGCCCCATGGCATCGGCAATCGACTTGGCAAGTGAGGTTTTCCCTACGCCTGGAGGACCGACCAGACAAAGAATCGGAGTGCGCTTCTCATCCTTGGCCAGTTTCAAAACCGCCACATGTTCTAGAATGCGCTCTTTGACTTTTTCGAGACCGTAATGATGGGCGTCGAGCTCTTTGCGCACCTTGCGCAGATCCAAAAGATCCGCCGTGTAGGTACCAAAAGGCAGCGCAAGCATCCAATCCAGAAAATTGCGGACCACGGAATATTCCGGAGTCGAAGGATGCAGCTGCGGCAAACGCGCAAATTCTTCACGGACTTTTTCTTCCACCAGCGGCGGAAAATTCTTGGCCCGAATACGTTTGTCAAGGAGCTTCATCTCCGGAGTGTTGACTTCTGGCGTTTCCAGTTCATCCTGTAAAACGCGGATTTGCTCATGAATGAACCATTCGCGCTGGTTCTGCTGCATGCGATGGCGCACATCTTGTTCCACCCGGTTTTGCACGCCCTGCATTTCCAGGGCACCGTCCAAAAAAGAACAGAGAAGCTCAACCGAATCCACCAAGGAACAGCATTCCAGCAGGCGCTGCTTATCGGCAAACGAAGACTTCACAAACGGCATCACACCATTGACGACGTCCACTGCCGATTGAATTCCATCCAGATTCTGGAATAATTCTGCGGGAATTTCTCCGGAAGCTTCGCCGTAGCGCTGCAAGGAAGCCAACAGTTTTAAACGCAGTGCGCTTGCCTTGGCGTTGGTGGGAAGCACGTAAGGAGTAGGTTCCACCTGCGAAGTCCACAATCCATCCGCAAAGTTGAGCAACCGGCCTTTCGCGACCAAAACACCTTCCACTAAACTTTTAGCGTAGCCATTGGGCAAAAAAACAATGTTTTGGATGCGGGCAACTAGACCGATTTCATAAAGCTGGTCAGGTTCCGTGATCTCTTCGCGCTCCAAATCTTTTTGCAGAGCCAGGAAAACGAAACCATTGTTGTGTTCCCGGGCAAACTCCGCAGCACGCACCGACATCTCACGACCCAGCAGCAAAGGCGTCGCAGAGCCAGGAAACACCAAGGAATCCCGCATCGGTATCACCGCAAGCGGAGCTCCTAGATCAATCATCATGGAATGTGGACCGCTGTTATCACTATGCAGTCGGGCACTCATACGGATTAAGCGACCTTCTTGCGCGCGGTCTTGCGTACAAGCGAACCTTCCGGCTCAAGTGTCGGCGCAGGCAACTCGGCAACAGACTCAGGAAGCAATACGTTACGTACAAGCTCATCCGTCACCACAAATTCTGTAATGGATTTGTTGCCTGGAAGATCAAACATCGCACGTTGTAGCACGCGTTCCATCACCGAACGCAGGCCACGCGCACCGGTCTTGCGCACCAGTGTCTGCTTCACAATTTCGTTCAAGGCATCATCGGTAAAGACAAGCTCAATACCTTCCATCTCGAAAAGCTGGCGATACTGCTTGACAAGCGCATTTTTCGGCTGAGTCAGAATATTGAGAAGCGCATGCTCGTCCAGTTCATCAAGACCGACGATCACCGGTAAACGGCCCACCAGTTCAGGAATCAAGCCAAACTGGATCAAATCGTCAGGTTCGCACTGCCGAAACAGTTCACCCATGGCAATTTCTCGGCCCGTATGCAGATCGGCACCAAAGCCCATTCCGCCACGGTTGATCCGGCGCATCACAATGCGATCCAAAGATTCAAAAGCACCACCGCAGATAAACAGGATGTTGCGGGTGTTGATATGCACCAGCGCCTGTTCCGGGTGTTTACGGCCGCCCTTAGGTGGAATACCAGCCACAGTGCCTTCTAAAATCTTCAGAAGCCCCTGCTGAACGCCTTCACCGGACACATCGCGGGTAATGGACGCGTTCGCACTTTTGCGCGCAATCTTGTCCACTTCATCCACAAAGATAATGCCCTGTTCCGCACGTTTCGGATCGTAATCCGCTGCTTGCAGCAAACGCACCAGAATACTTTCCACGTCTTCACCGACATAGCCGGCTTCCGTGAGCACCGTCGCATCCACAATGGTGAACGGAACGTTCAAATAACGCGCCATGGTCTGGGCAAGCAACGTCTTTCCTGTTCCCGTAGGACCAATCAGAAGCAGATTCGACTTGTCGACCTCAACACCACCGAGATTCGCATCCTTGTGACGTAAACGCTTGTAATGATTGTACACAGCGACCGCCAAAGCAACCTTGGCTGGGTCCTGACCGATCACATACTCATCGAGCTGTGTCTTGATCTGCTGCGGAGTCGGAAGTGCCGGAGCTTCGGCAATAGCAGTAGCACCACCCTTACCCGCATCACGCGCCAACTCTTCGATCATGATATTGTGGCACATATGCACGCATTCATTGCAAATATGTACACCAGGACCGGTCAGGATCTTGGTGACTTGCTCTGGGCCCTTGCCGCAGAATGAACAGGTGATGCGAGGATGGTTCTTACCGGTTTTGTACATCCGGGTCCCTTTCTTGATTACTTGGTGCCCTTGCGAGGCTGGAATATTTCATCTACGATGCCGAATTCGAGCGCATCTTCGGGACTCATATAGAAGTCGCGGTCAGTCTTTTCACGGACATCGGCAATGCTTCGGCCCGTGTGCTTGGAAACGATCTCAGCGAGCTGGTCGCGTGAGCGCACGATTTCCTTGGCATGGATCTGAATATCGGAAGATTGACCAGTAGCAGCGCCCATGGGCTGATGCAACATGATTTTGGAATGAGGCAACACGTAACGCTTGCCCTTCGTTCCTGCTGCGAGAAGAACCGCAGCCATGGAGATCGCGGAACCCATGCAAATCGTCACCACGTCGGGACGGATGTGCTGCATCGTGTCATAGATGGCCATACCCGAGGAGACGTATCCACCGGGGCTGTTAATGTAAAGAATGATATCCTTTTCGGGATTCTCGTACTCAAGGTAGATCATTTGCGCCATCACATTGTTGGCGATCTGATCACTGATGGGGTCACCTAAAAAGATGATCCGCTCCTTAAGGAGACGTGAGTAGATATCGTAGACGCGTTCACCGCGGCCGGTATTTTCAATAATGGTTGGGATGATCATGGCGCAAACCTCACTCTAAAGATAAACTTCGAATAATATCAAAAAATTCGCCGCCAATATGCAAAAGGGGCGCCGTTGGCGCCCCGAAGTACACGAATTAGGCGCCGACGAGCAGATCCATCGCTTTTTGGAACTTCAGATCCTCGCGGATCTCAACAATGCGACCGGATTGACGGAGGCTCGCTTTGAGAGTCTCAAAATCCATTCCGTACTGCAGTGCCATTTCCTTAACGCGGGCATCCACATCAGCCTGTGACGGCTTGACGCTTTCTGCCTTCACAATAAATTCCAGAATGCGGAATTTACGGATCTCGCGGATAGCCTGGGGACCCATTTCAGCCATCTGTTCCGGAGTTGGATCTTCCTCATCCTGATCTTCATCGTCCTGCTGCTGTTCATTGCGCTTCAGCTGACGAGTGATCCAATTTTTTACGCGGGCATCAGCCACTTCAAACGGGTTCTTGGCAATGAGAATATCAATTGCCTCTTCCTGAGCCTTACCCTTGGCTTGCTGAGTGCGCTGTGTGCTCAAGCTTTCCACGATTTTCTCTTTAAGAGCATCGAGGGAGTCAATGGCAAACTTCTTGGCAAATTCGTCGTTCAATTCAGGTAATGCAGTCTCGCTGACTTCATCAATCTGAACCTTGAACGTAGCTGGCTTTCCGGCGTAGCTAGGATCCTTGTGGTCAGAAGGATACACAAAAAGGATATCCTTTGTGGTGCCCTTTACAGCTCCGACCAAGCCTTCATCAAAACCAGGAGTGGTGGAATCACCAATCACCGAGCGGAACACAGGATTCGAAGGAAGATCGCGCTCTTCGCCATCGATTACAACCTGAACGTACTTCCCTTCCACATAGTCACCCTTCTGGGCGGCGCGGTCAACAGGAGTGTGGTCGGCATACATATTCTGCAAGTGAACGAGCTCATCATGGATCTCGACATCACCAATCACCACAGGAGGAACGGTAATTCCCGTTTCCTTGTAGCCTTTGATATCGATAGGTGGATCAACTTCAATCGTCAGCTTGAAAGAAATCGGAGCAATCTTGTCGTCTTTCAGGTCGGACATGTTGCCACGGGCGACAGGAACAATATTCGCTTTAGCTAGTTCTTCGCGAACAACGTCATTGATCGTTGTATCGATAGCTTCGTTGCGTAGGGATTCACCAAAACGGGTAATGATGATATTGCGAGGTACTTGACCAGGACGAAAGCCCTTCATCTGTACTTCTTTACGGTACTCGGTCACTTTTTTATCGAACGCAGCCTTGAGGGATTCCTGAGGAATGGACACATCAAGTGTGCGGACGGTTGGGCTTGTCTCGGTGATTGTAACCTTCACTGTACTTCTCCGTTTCTAGAAATGTCGATATGCGAAAGGGGGGAATCGAACCCCCACGCCAAAGGCGCCAGATCCTAAGTCTGGTGCGTCTACCAATTCCGCCACTTTCGCGCAAGGATCAGCAAGATAGAAAAAAGAGAGCCGCTAAAGCAACAACAACCAGATCAAAAGTATTAGACATTCTCATTTATTTATTGAAATCAATCTCGATCCACCCCGAATTCGACCGATATCCCCGATTTTACGGCCAATTTTCTCGAACAAGCCCTGCCACCGGTCCATAATGTTAAAGAAAGTCAATCACAATAGCTTGTATTTTGTGAAGCAATTTTTTGCTAGCGCACGCCCTCGACCTGCGGTTCTCTGGCTCAACCATTCCCCCCCGGGAGCTTAAACCTGCTTTACGTATCTTAACCCTCTTAAACATTTATCAGATTATTCAATGGCCTGCATTCCATAATGCCCTTTATCCATTATTTCTGGTGATTTCAGTAACATTCGTCTTTAGAAAGCACCTGCCCAATACATGTTTTGGATGAATGAACTCATTAATTGCCGATGCGCTTCATAGTGATTCATTAAGAAGTCTCCCTATACATCTGTTTAGACTCTGTATCCCCTATGGGATGGAAGCTCAAACATCTCTGCTTGAAGGTTTATGACTCGCCATTGGGGCTAACTTCCCGTTTGTGCACGTGTTCCATCAGTTACCCATCCATAGAATCATGCACCCTGTTTTCAGGGGTAAGATCCCTTTGCGGTCATTTACTCTTATCCATACGTAAGTGGGAGCAGTGCGATCGTCCACCAGTGCTATTTTTGGACATCACATTCCGACGCGCACACCTTGAATATTTGACCCAAACCTTGATCCTCACACTAGTCAATGTTGACGCCTTCTCATTCGATAACATACCACTAACCAACTAACTTATCCTCTATTCGGCTTCCCTTGTTTGACAGCATTGTCAAAATGTCGCAACACCAGGTTTCTCAATACTCGCATCCCGTTTGCGCTTTTCTATTCCCGAAGTCACCAAAGGTATTCTGATGCGCCATTATTCACGGAGAAAAGTGAATGTTGATTTCACAATGATTTTGCGAAATCCCCTTCTTCAATATGCGCCCTCGTCGGCAATTTCTCACGTTTCTATTGATTGCAAACCCAGAATTTCCTTTTGCCGAACATCTAACAGTTAATCCGATTCCCTATGCATTTATTTTGATCTATCATATTGAAGCTTTATCTATTGCGTAGCTATGTCTGTACTTCGTTCCGCAAATATTTTCCAGTCGCAGCAATAAATTGAATCTAACGAATATGTATTTATTGTCTTGCATGCTCAGTAACAGATTTTCAGCCCTGAATCATCCAACATGTATATACAGGACCGCGTTAAGTAAATCAGAAGTCACTGCTGTCGTAGTCCGTGTTAATCGATATTCGTTGTCATGGACAACTCGCCGATTGTCTTCTAAATCGGTATGTCTAGCAGAATGCTGTGTTTGAAATTTTGGGATGGCCTGGGTTGGCTGCAAGTATTTCTATCAAGATTTGGTTAAATCGTTCAATCGACAACCCTATTCCATAATTCGCAGAGCTATGTATTCTGTAAAGCTCAACCCCAAGCATTTATGGCTCCTTCGACAAATGAGTGGGTACATTAAGATCCACAATAAATGGAAAAGCTAGCTTGTCAGCTGAAAAATTCACGACAGCTATCGTGCCTATCACCCTACGGGCAAACTTTTGGTTTGTGCGTTCACCCCATCCGTGGGGCTCGGTGTCATCGCCTACCAGTGCGACCTTCGGACACCACATTTCTCCTGTACTCCTTGACATTTTAGCTTGAACATCACTGACTCCTGCTCGCTAGCCAATGCTGCGCCTAGGCATTCGATGACACACCATTAGTCCACAGTTTTATGCCCCCTGTTCCGCTTCCATTGCTTATTATGCAATCGCAATGTCAATTATTGACTCTACACATGGCCTCACGATGCTCGCGATGCATCCAACGATCTTCAGTAGTCCAACCATTACTGTCCCCAGCTCACTAGCCAACGCTATCGCCTTGGCATCCGATGGCACACCAGGTTTGTTCGCGATCCTCATTTGCACGTTCTCATTACACGAAGGAACCAGTAGCGCTTAAGGAACGGACAGTAATCTAGCAAGCTAGAACGATCCGTTGGCTCCTTCTTATACGGGTATATTTATCAAGGTTACCCACTTCAATGTCGAAGGAGCCGCATTTATAGTCTATCTGTGTCATTAGTCTGTCTATTCAGGCTACGTGTACGCCTAAACCAACATGAAATCGCTTTGGTTCTATTGTATCCACAGGCATTCGTTTGCATATGAATGACGTTCAGCGATCATAAATATATTTAGCGAACCCTAAACGCCAAAAAGCCCTGTGCAGATTGCACAGGGCTTTTTGAAAAGAAAGGAAATCTGGCGGCCACCTACTCTCCCGGGTCCGTAGACCAGGTACCATTGGCACAAGGAGGCTTAACTGCTGTGTTCGGAATGGGAACAGGTGTTGCCCTCCAGTCATC
>Ga0209125_1003004_pt1 | contig 12156 bp, 11 predicted proteins | sample BarGraIncub1131A_FD_184503 | JGI IMG/M metagenome (GOLD analysis project Ga0209125, IMG submission 184503) | Arctic peat soil microbial communities from Barrow, Alaska - Barrow Graham LP Incubations 11-31A (SPAdes) (version 2) | ecosystem: Environmental > Terrestrial > Soil > Wetlands > Peat... | reverse complement strand
AGCCAACAATTTCACGGTAGATAAAATAAAGTTTTTGGAAGCTGTCGGATTTAAAAGAGCCGTCCTGGCCCGAGAGCTATCTCTTAGCCAGATCACCGAAATTGCCGGCCAGACTAACATTGAACTGGAGGCTTTTGTGCATGGATCGCTTTGCGTCTGCCTCAGCGGTCAGTGTTACATGAGCCATGTCGTGGGCGGCAGAAGCGCCAACCGGGGCGTTTGTGCGCAACCATGCCGCAAGAAGTACACCCTGACGGATGCGTCAGGAAAGGTGATCGTGAAGAATAAACACCTGCTGTCGCTCAAAGACCTGAACCGTTCCGGTTCGATCAGCGAGCTAGTTGCTGCCGGAGTCCGCTCTTTCAAGATCGAAGGGAGACTGAAGGAACTCGATTATGTGAAAAATATTACTGCCTTTTATCGCCGGGAGCTGGATCATTTTATGGAAGGCAATCCAGTATTTACAGCGGCCTCCAGGGGCAAAACCACCTTCTTCTTCCAACCGGATCCAGAGAAGACTTTTCACCGTGGAGCGACCGAATATTACCTCAGGGAACGAAAAGATCCTGTAGCAAGCCCGGAAAGTAACAAATCGACCGGCGAAGAAATTGGAATTGTAACGCGAGTTTCGGGGGATTCCATCGAGATTTCGGGAGATAAAACCCTAAGCAATAACGACGGACTGACTTTCGTCGGAAAAGACGGGGAGAGCGCCGGATTAAAAGTCAACAAAGTAATGAACGGTTGGGTCTACCCCGACCGGATGAATGATGTTTTTGCAGGCGCCAAGATCTTCCGCAACTGGGATCAATCCTTCCAAATGGCGCTGCAAAAGAAGACCTCGGAGCGGAAAATTCCGATATCTGTATCGCTGCGAGAGCTGGACGACGGATTTATTTTGAAGATGGATACAAATGCATCCGAACAGGAATCAGGCAAGCAAGAACAACAATCCGAAGTAATTCATCCGGATACTGGTGCGACCCAGCAGCATACTGGCACAACTCAGCTGTTCACCGGCACGGATCTGCAGCATGTTGGAACTTCTCCTGCTCACAGTGGCACATCTCAGCAGCATACTGATACAGACCTGCAGCACACAGACAAAAATCAGCAGCATAGCGGTACGGAAAAGCAGCATACTGGCACTACACAGAAATCCTTACCCGCTTCCTTCAGTATCAGTATTCCAAAAATCCCAGGTAACGATCCAGACAAATCTCGAGAAAACATCCGGCGTCAATTGTCAAAATCGGGTGATACGGCTTTCCTGGTAAGAAATATTGATACCGGCGGGAATGAGAAATATTTTTTCACTTCGCAACAGCTGAACGAACTGCGACGGGGATTACTGGAAGTCATTTTAACAAAATCAGTTTTTTCCAAATTCGAATCTACGGATGGTCAGCATCCTTATAATCCGGTTAAGGACCATGCAGGCAAGACTAAAAACCCTCTTCCGGACTCCTCTGCAATTCCTTTCCCCGAAGACCCGTGGCATTTCGAAAACAACATCAGCAATCACTTGGCCATGCGATTTTACCAACGCCATGGACTGAAAAATCCAGAACCAGCAGTCGAAACCAGGAAGCTATCCGGAAGAATACAAGTGATGACTACGAAACATTGCCTTCAATATGAACTTGGATTTTGTCCGCATTTCGGAGGAGCCTTCCACTCCCAATTCGCTGAACCCTTCACCCTGCAAGATGGATCCAACCGCTTTGAGCTAGAATTCGACTGTAAAAACTGCATGATGAAGATATTCAGAAGTTAGAAATATTCTGCAGATTCATTCCTTAACAACTTTTAGTCAACAATTTTGTTTAGCCTCAAAACAGAAACAAAATTGAAAAACCAGGACACTTTCCGGATTGGAATATCCATGGCAGGCGCTGTCTCGGCTGGTGCTTACACCGCCGGTGTGATGGACTACCTGATTGAGGCACTCGAAAACTGGCAAAAGGCCAAGGAGCTTCACTTGCCAGGAGTTCCGCTGCATAATGTTGTCATTGAGGTGATTAGCGGATCATCGGCAGGAGGCATGACTGCCGTCATCACTGCAGCAGCTATTCAGAAGCGCTTTCCGCCTGTCGGTCAGGACAATTATCAGACAAAAGCCAGCAAAGCAAATCCGCTTTTTGACTCCTGGGTCAACCAGACGGAAGATTCCCAAAATGATATGATGAGCCAGTTACTTGACGATAAGGATATTCTGGGCTCTCCCGACCAAAATCCGAATAAAGAAGTCCGCTCTATTTTCAATTCCCTTTTCATCGAAAAAATTGCCCATCGAATTCTCTCATCTACCGTGAAAGATCCGTCCATCAACAGGACTTATTTTGCCAGTGATCTGGAGCTATTTACGACCATCACCAATCTCAGGGGTTTCAATTACGAGCTCGAATTTATCACTGAAGCCGGCCGGCGCGAAGATCGCATGACCATGCACAGGGATCTGATTCATTTGCAGCTTAATCCGTCCGGCACCTACCGGGAAGACGGTAAAATTCCTTTCCATTTTGAAACAGCCGAAGGTCTCAACAAAAATATATTAGCAGATGCAGCCATTGCCACAGGGGCTTTCCCGGCAGGACTGGCTCCACGGGTGATTATGAGAGATCCTAAATACATCAACGATAATCCCTTGCTGAAAATAACGCATGGCAAGGAATACCTTGTCGATCCCCTGCTTGAATACAGTGCCGTATGTGTCGACGGTGGAGTCATTAACAATGAACCCTATGATCTTACCGATAAAATACTGACTAACAGGGCCCTGGAAAAGGCCCGGCATTTAAAGGAAAATCGGGAAGCACTTCCAACCCAAAACGAAACAACTGCCTCAACTTTTGATACCACGATATTGATGATTGATCCTTTTCCGAATTGGGGGGAGATTCCCTCGTCCGATTATCCTGATCTGCAGGCATTAAAATTCACCTCGGTTCAACTCCTCGGAGCCATGCGGCAGCAACTGGCGGTAAAGAGTGATTTACTGGAACGGGCTTTCGACGAAAATGATTTCTCCCGGTTTATGATAGCCCCAATTCGTACCAGTAAAAGCGTCAGGCAAAATAACAGCCTGGCTTGCGGGTCGGTGAATGGCTTTGGAGGTTTTTTCAGCCGGAAATTCAGGGTCCACGATTATATGCTCGGCCGACGAAATTGTCAGCGCTTCTTGCAGGAATATTTATGTGTGCCGGTGGAGGCCGGTAATCTGGTCATCGAAACCGGTTACCGCCATTTGAACGAGGAGGATTTACAGCTATTGCGATCATCCGATGGAAAATCTCTACCAATTATTCCGGATATCCGGCTCTCTTCAGGTCTGACAAATCTGGATCAGAACTTACCGGGTCAGATTTCCCCCGATCAGACCCTGCCAGACGAAGCCTCTGCTGGCTCGGCTTTCCTGGTAAGGCCCGAGGTAGAAGATGAATTTACCTATCCCTCTGTCGGATTGAAGTACCTGATGCAATTGGAGGAAAAGGTTAAGATTCGCTTAAAAATTTTGCTTGATAACCTAAGTAACAGCAATGATCCGGAAGGAAGCGTGTTGCCTGTCAATCCAACCATCCGCCGGATGAGGAGAAGGTCGTGGTTTTGGCGAAACTTCATCAGTCCGATCGGAAATTTCGCCTCGGACCGACTGGTGTCCATTCTAAAAAATACCGGTAAGGACCTGGTAGCCAGAAAATTCATTGATGCAGTCGTCACTGATATGGATGACAAAGGATTACTGGTGTAGTGTTAAGTTTTTAGCATCCAACGTCATGCGTCATGCTGAATTTAATTCAGCATCCCATCACTAATCAGGGGATTCCGAAACAAGTTCGGAATGACGTTCAGCCATTAGGCACTTAACTCAAGTGTAAAATTAGGATTCAATTGTAATAGTTTCTCCAAAAATTCCGACGACATCCCCGGGCCTGAGTTTCGCGCGTTTTCGGGATTCAAGGTTACCATTGAGTGTCACCTCGCCATCCTCTACCATTAGTTTAGCCTGACCGCCGGAGTCGGCAATCCGCAGCAACTTGAGCATCTTGATCAGCTCAATATATTCGGCACCTTTCAGTTTAAATATCATATTGATTCCTTTGTATAACTTATATTGCGGCAAAATGCCTTATTCGCAATCGGCTGCCTCCTCTTTCGCCTTCCGGGGGAGGGAATGATAAACCAGCTGATAGGAGTGCTCAATTAATTCTGCCACCAGACCGTCCGGCAAAGATCCTTCCAGCCGGACGGAATTCCAGTGTTTTTTGTTCATGTGGTAACCAGGAGTGATATCTTCATAACGTTCACGCAGGTCGACTGCCTTTTCGGGATCGCACTTCAGGTTGAGCCATGGATTGCTCTCGAGACTGAGCAAAGCGAAGACTTTGCCTCCAACTTTAATAACGAGTGTTGTTTCGTCGAAGGGAAATCCTTCGGTAACTCCTTTTTTGGCAACGCAGATTTGTCTGACTTCTTCTATATTCATGACTTATCAATTTAAAGGAGCCGTAAAAGCCCCTGTGAAATGTTCCAGGGTATGGCTTCCATCTTTTTTCACAGTAATGGAAATCACGTCGAAGCGGCACTCCAGGTCTGTCTTGTGAAACCTAAGCCAATGATCGGCCACTTCCACAATGTTCCTGATCTTTTTCATCGTGACAGATTCATATGGTTCTGCCGAAAAATTCTCGACCCTGGTTTTCACCTCCACCACTATGATCTCTTCTCCATGCCTGGCTACGAGGTCTATCTCTTTGCGACGCCAGCGCCAGTTCTGATCCAGAACCAGGTAACCATTGCTTTGCAGGTAATCCCTGGCAATCTCTTCCCCCCTTTTCCCGAGTTCATTTTTTGCTTCAGGAGTTTCATCGATCTTCATTGGAAAGGAATGTTTGCTTGATTTCAACTGATTCATGGTCGACATTCATGGTAATTTCACCACCCATTAACAGCGGATAATTTGGGTTTTCATGTCCTGCCGGGAAGCCGAAAACCACTGGTATGTTCAAATCCTCAACTGCCTCTCTGATAATCTCGTAAGCATTTTTTCCGAAGGGTGAGCCTGGGATTTTTGTTTCCGTAAAATACCCGACAATGATACCGGCAAGCCGGGAAAGTACACCACCAAATTTCAGGTTCAACATCATCCGGTCGATGTGGTAATCAAATTCCGAAATATCTTCAATAAAGAGTATTTTCCCGTCAAAAATTAAATCCAGGGAGGTTCCTCTCAGGCTATACAGGAGAGACAAATTTCCGCCCACAAGCTCGCCCCGGCAGTTTCCCGGTAGGTTTAGATAGTTTGGCAGCACCTTGTAATTCAGTAAATTGCCTCGCAATATATCGAGTAAACGATCGAGACTATCTGTCCGCTTTCCGTATTCGAAAAAGAAGGCAGGCATGACGCCATGGATGGAAGCCACCCCCTTAACAGAGAGGCAGGAATGGAAAACGGTGATATCGCTAAAACCAATCAGCCATTTGGGATGCCTGTCGAAGCCCGACCAATCGAGTTTCATCAGGGTGCGCAGTGAACCATAACCTCCGCGCGAAAACAGGATAGCCTTCACCTCCGCATCATCCAGCGCTTGCTGCATATCTGCAACACGAACCTGATCCGTGCCGGCAAACTGATGGAATTCATCGAATGCATGCGGAAAAATCTGCACTACAAATTTTTCACTTTCCAATAACTGTCTGGCTTTTTCGACCTGCTCCGGATTAACTTTACCAGCAGGAGAAACGATCGCAATTTTGTCGCCCGGATGCAGGGAGGAAGGATAGATCATAGCTGAACTGTTAGTTAGGAGTGATGGCCATTCAAGCCAATAATGATTCAATTGTTTTTGGGAAATGTAACATCTCCAGTCCGTGAATCTTCCTGGCCAGCGTCTCCGGCGTATCTTGAGGTCCGATCCGGCATCTTGCCTGGAATAAAATCTTACCATGATCGTACACCTCATCCACCAGGTGAATCGTAATCCCTGATTCTTTTTCCCTATTGGCAATAATTGCCTCGTGAACACGTGCTCCGTACATTCCTTTCCCACCATAGGAAGGTAAGAGAGCCGGATGAATATTAATAACCTGAAACTCACGGACGAATTTTGGAGGCAGGAGCCAAAGAAAACCTGCCAGAACGATCAGGTCTATCCTTCTTTTCCTGAATTCATCCAACAACCAGTCTGTCGCAGTCATTTCATTTTTCCCAAAAACATGGGCTTCTATACTCAGTCTTTCAGCTCTTTCCAGAACAAATGCGTCTGATTTGTTACTCCAGACCGAGTCTATCCGGATAGAAGGATGATCCATGAAATACTTAATGATATTCTCTGCATTTGACCCGGACCCAGAAGCAAGTATTGCTATATTTTTCATCTTCAATTACTTACAATGGACTATTTTTTGAATTTTCGAACCTATCATTCTATAGCGTTTAGAACGAGGTTAATTTGATACAAAAATGGCGTTATTCTTTAACAAATATTTGGAAGATAATTTTGTTTCTTTGTTTCTTTGCAGTCGCTGAAAAATTCAGTGTGTAAATTTAACAATAGTAACCACGTAAAATTAAAAAATTATGTCTGACATTACGGCAAAGGTAAAAGCAATCATCGTTGATAAACTTGGTGTTGACGAAAGCGAAGTAACGACAGAAGCCTCCTTCACGAACGATTTGGGCGCTGACTCTTTGGACACAGTCGAGTTAATTATGGAATTCGAAAAAGAGTTTGGTATTGCTATTCCTGACGATCAAGCTGAAAAAATCAGCACTGTTGGTGACGCTATCAATTACATCACTGAGAACGTAAAGTAACAAATCAGTAAGGTCTTAAAAAACTATATGGAATTAAAACGAGTTGTTGTAACTGGTATTGGCACAATCAACCCGCTTGGCAAAAATGTCGAAGAATATTGGGAAGGCCTAAGGAATGGGGTCAGCGGTGCGGGCCCCATTACTCGTTTTGATGCCTCCAGGTTCAAGACACGGTTTGCATGCGAAATAAAGAATTTCAATCCGAATGAGTACCTGAATCGTAAGGAGGTGCAGAAACACGATATGTTCGCACAGTATGCATATATCGCTGCAGCTCAGGCAATTGAGGACTCCGGAATGGACCTGTCCAAAATCGATAAGGATGAGGTAGGCGTCATCTGGGGTGCAGGGATCGGCGGATTGGATACTTTCTATCAATCTGTTACGGACTTTAACAGCAACCCTGAAAATCCAAGGTTTTCTCCTTTCTTCATTCCAAAAATGATCGCGAACATGGCCAGTGGAAACATTGCCATGCAATATGGGTTCAGGGGACCGACCATTACGACGGTTACCGCGTGTGCTTCCGCCACTCATGCAATGATAGATGCTCTTACCTACATTCGTTTAGGTAAAGCGAATATTTTTGTTGCGGGCGGATCGGAAGCTGCGATAACCCAGGCTGGCGTCGGCGGTTTTAATGCCATGCATGCCCTGTCAACCCGAAACGACGATCCAAAAACAGCTTCCAGACCCTTCGACAAAGACAGAGATGGATTTGTGATGGGCGAAGGAGCCGGTGCGTTAATCCTCGAAGAATACGAACATGCGATTGCACGGGGTGCTAAGATCTGGGCAGAACTTGTTGGCGGAGGAATGTCGACGGATGCCTACCACATGACTGCCCCAGACCCTGAAGGAGGAGGCGCAGCCCTTGTGATGAAAAGAGCCTTGTCAGACGCAGGTCTTCGGCCCGAAGACATCGACTACATCAATGTTCACGGCACTTCTACGGGCTTAGGCGACATTGCCGAGCCGAAAGCAATTAAGAAAGTCTTTGGGGATCACACCTACAAATTAAGTATCAGCGCAACCAAATCCATGACCGGGCACCTCCTTGGGGCAGCCGGAGCAGTGGAAGCGATGGCCTGTATCCTTGCGATGAAATATAGCTTGATCCCTCCTACCATTAACCAGTTTGAGCTTGATCCGGAAATAGATCCGAACATTGATTTCACCTTCAACCAGGCGAAAGCACGTGAGATCAATTACGCATTAAGTAACACATTTGGATTTGGGGGTCATAATGGTACTGTCATTCTCAAAAAATTTAAACAGTAAGTGATCAGAAATTTTCGATATCAAATAAAACTCTTTTCTTCTTCAAGGAAAGAGTTTTATTCGTTTATCAAAGATTTAACCGGTCATAGCCCCCTGAAATTCAAGCTTTACGATATTGCCTTCATCCATAAATCGGCTTCCTATGTTGATAAAATGGGCAACATCGTAAACAACGAACGACTCGAATACCTGGGAGATGCTGTACTGGGGACGATTGTCGCAGAATATCTTTACAACCGTTTCCCTTTCAAGGACGAAGGCTTCCTGACCCAGTTAAGATCGAGGGTCGTTAACCGAAACTTCCTCACCCGGCTCACCTTCAAGATGGGACTGGACAAATTCGTAGTCTCCAACGCCAGTTCCGTCAGCGAATCCAGTCATTTGTACGGCGACCTGATCGAAGCCTTTATTGGTGCCTTATACCTGGACTTCGGCTATGCAGTGACAAAGAAATTTGTAATTAAGAAGATCTTCAATCAACACATCGATCTCCAGGAGATGGAAACGGTTGACAACAATTTCAAGAGTCAACTTATTGAGTGGGGACAAAAAATCAAGCAGGAAGTCGAATTTAAAACCATTAATAATCCCGATTCCGGTCCTGAGAAGATGCCATTTGTCTCCGAAGCATGTATCGACGGAAAAGTGTCGGGTACGGGCGGGGGATACTCCAAAAAAGAGGCACAACAAAATGCCGCGCAACAAGCCCTCGAAAAAATAAACATCAGCGAATCACAGGATTCCGGTTTTTAAATTTTCTCCATTCATCTACTGGTAAAGCCACAAGATATGCGACTGAGCATACATTCTACCGCTGTTAAATATTGTTAAGGATCGTCCTCTCAACGGATTATTAACTATATATTTGCTTTATGAGCAAAAAGATGATCAACATACTTGCTATTGTTATGGCTATTGCCGTAGCCGCTATGGTATGGGTACAGCTGATTACAATTAACAAGACGGCCAAACTTCAGCAGAAAAACTTTAATTCAGTTGTATACGGGATTTTCTTTGAACTCAATCAAGGCCTTGACATGTATGAGTCCACCCTATTTTTCCAGGAAGATGCCCTCACCAATCTCCAGGAATTAAACTCATCTCATGGTCTTAATCTCTTCCCGGCTGCCAAAAATGACCCGGCCGAATCACTTGAAAAATTAGGCCGCTCAGGAGAGCTGAAGGTTTCTTACAATCACAATTCAATCAAAAATTCCAAAGGAAACCTCGAGATCAGAGAATCGCAGCTGAGTCTGAACATCGCCAGTATGCGAAGCTCCTATAACCAACAGACTGAAAGGCAATCTCAACTGCTAAGATTCAAGGATTACATGTTGATACGCTCCGAGATGAGTATCACCGAAAGGGTGCCACCCGAATACCTGCGCGCTGCCCTTGATACCCTTTTGAAGGGAAAAGATATTATAAATGATTTCAAATTTTGCGTTAAGACCACGGTCAACGGGAAATTGGAAAATGTGATGGGGGATGCAGACTACAATCCCGCCAAGGGAACGACAGAATACAGAACCGCAATTTTCTACGATCAGGCCTCTGTCAAACCCAATTTTCTGTACTTGTACTTCCCCGATCTGCATAAAGAACAATTGAAAGCAGCCTCCGAATTTGTGCTTCCTTCGCTATTACTCACGATTATTATCATTGGAATTTTTGTCTTTACCCTTCAGATCATCCTGCGCCAGAAGAAGTTGTCACAGATCAAAAACGACTTCATCAACAATATGACCCATGAGCTAAAGACTCCAATCTCGACAATTTCCCTGGCCTCGCAGATGCTGAAAGATAATTCACTCGTGCACTCTACTTCGACAATTGATCATATCTCCGGTGTAATTTTGGATGAAAGTAAGAGACTAAGTAGTCAGGTGGAGAAAGTTTTGCAGATGGCCGTATTCAACGAAGGCAAGCTAAAGTTGAACTTTACCGAGATTGATCTGAATCAGATTATCTCGCAGGCTGCGGCAAATTTTGATATTCGGGTAACCACTTCAAATGGAACGCTGAAGACTGATCTCTCTGCTGAAAACCCGCTGATTTCGGGGGATGAAGTTCATATTACCAATTTGATTTACAATCTATTGGACAACGCTGAGAAATATAGTAAGGAGACACCCAGAATTGAAATAATGACCGAGAACAAAGGCAGCTGGGTAATTGTTCAGATAAAGGATTATGGCATCGGAATTTCGAAAGAAAATCTCACGCAGATTTTCGAACGTTTTTATCGCATCCCTACCGGGAATGTCCATAATGTCAAGGGGTTCGGCCTTGGGCTCTCCTATGTCAAAAGAATTGTCGACGAGCACCACGGCAAAATAAAAGTTGAAAGTACAGTCGGGAAAGGTTCTAAATTTAGACTCTATTTCCCTGTAATTAAATAGTTTAACAAAATGGAAAAGAAGATGAGAGTTATTTTAAGCGAAGACGACGAAAATCTGGGATCATTACTCAGAGAATATCTGATTGCAAAAGGCTATGATACAGACCTTTATCCTGACGGGGAAGCTGCTTTCAAAGGCTTTCAGAAGAATCAGTATGACTTGTGCATTTTTGATGTGATGATGCCAAAAAAAGATGGCTTCACGTTAGCCAAGGATGTTCGGATGATCAACAGTGAAATACCCATCATCTTTCTGACAGCCAAGAATATGAAAGAAGATGTCATCGAGGGATTTCGCATCGGAGCCGATGATTACATGACCAAACCTTTCAGCATGGAAGAGTTGATTTTCCGCATCGAGGCCATTCTGCGAAGGACGCTGGGAGAAACGGATAATACACAAGTGATTTTCAAACTGGGCCGCTTTACTTTTGATGCAAGGAAACAAATTCTTTCAGATGACACAGATAGCACTAAGCTGACTACCAAAGAGTCTGAACTGCTGAGACTCCTTTGCGTCCATGCCAATAAGGTGCTTGAAAGGAATTACGCCCTGAAGACTATTTGGGTGGATGATAATTATTTCAATGCCCGCAGCATGGACGTTTACATTACCAAGCTGAGAAAGCACTTAAAAGACGAGGCTGGAATTGAAATCATTAATATCCACGGGAAAGGATATAAGCTGATAATTTAATCCAGTTTCAGCACTGCCAGGAAGGCTTTCTGGGGAACCTCTACGTTGCCAATCTGCTTCATCCGCTTCTTCCCCTTCTTCTGTTTCTCCAACAGTTTCCGCTTACGCGTGATATCGCCTCCATAACATTTGGCGGTGACGTCCTTGCGCACTGCCTTGACGGTTTCGCGCGAAATGATCTTTGCCCCGATGGCGCCCTGTATGGCTACATCGTATTGTTGTCTGGGGATCAGCTCTTTCAGTTTTTCACAGATGCGGCGACCAAAATTGTAGGCATTATCGACATGTAACAAGGTGGAAAGGGCATCCACCGGTTCTCCGTTCAACAAGATGTCCAACTTAACAAGTTTAGCCGGACGATAGCCTGTAATATGATAATCAAAGGAGGCATATCCCTTGGAAATACTCTTCAGTTTGTCGTAGAAATCAATCACAATCTCTCCCAGCGGCATATCGAATGATAATTCCGCCCTGTCGGCAGTCAGGTATTCCTGCTTGGTCAACATACCGCGCTTATCCAGGCACAAGGTCATGATGGAGCCAATGAATTCAGAACTGGTGATGATCTGTGCATGGATAAAAGGCTCCTCAATCACTTCTATCAGCGTGGATTCAGGCAAACCCGCAGGATTATATACCTCGAAAACCTCTCCGGCCCGGGTGGTGATCATATAGGAGACGTTCGGAACCGTGGTAATCACGTTCATGTCGAACTCGCGGTCGAGCCGCTCCTGCACGATCTCCATGTGCAGTAATCCGAGGAACCCGCAACGGAAACCAAATCCTAAAGCCATCGATGATTCAGGGACATAAGTCAGCGAAGCATCGTTCAGCTGTAGCTTCTCCATGGAAGCACGAAGATCTTCATAATCCTCACTATCAATAGGATACACCCCGGCAAATACCATTGGCTTCACCTCTTCGAAACCCGATATCATGGTAAGGCATGGGTTCCTGACG
>Ga0209125_1003003_pt1 | contig 12157 bp, 8 predicted proteins | sample BarGraIncub1131A_FD_184503 | JGI IMG/M metagenome (GOLD analysis project Ga0209125, IMG submission 184503) | Arctic peat soil microbial communities from Barrow, Alaska - Barrow Graham LP Incubations 11-31A (SPAdes) (version 2) | ecosystem: Environmental > Terrestrial > Soil > Wetlands > Peat... | reverse complement strand
CCGACGCCGGCACCATCAGTGTGGTGGATCGGATCTTTACCCGGGTGGGTGCCAGTGATGATCTTGCCAGCGGTCAAAGTACCTTTATGGTGGAAATGACCGAAGTCGCCAATATCTTAAAAAATGCTACCGATAAAAGCCTGGTAATATTAGACGAAATCGGTCGGGGAACCTCGACCTTTGATGGCATCAGCATTGCCTGGGCCGTGGTGGAACATCTCTGGGATAAAGCCGCCATTGGGGCTAAAACCCTTTTTGCCACCCACTATCACGAACTTACCGAACTTGAAACGCTGAAACCGGGGATTAAAAATTATAGCATCAGTTTAAAAGAAACTCCGGATGGTGTCATCTTCCTAAGAAAAATAAATCCCGGAAGTGTGGACCAAAGTTATGGGATTGAAGTGGCTAAACTGGCCGGATTTCCAACACCGGTAACACGCCGGGCCCAGGAAATTCTCAGGCATTTAGAAGCAGGGGAAAGCACCTACCGCCAGGAACTATTGGTCACTGAACCACCGATTCTCTCAGGCGGAAAAGGAAATCAGCTCAATTTTTTTGAAATGGCAAAGGGGATCAGCCCCGAAGAAGAAGCTGTTTTAGGAACCATCCGAGATTTGAATATTGATGAAATGAGTCCCATAGAAGTCATGAATGTCATATATAGATTAAGAGAAAAAATTTAAAAAGAAGGTTGAAAGAGGCAAATATGAGAACCAAGGAACTAAAGAAACTTGTTCAACGATTAATGGAGGACCCCGAATATAAGAAAATGCCCTTTGAGGAGTTATCTGAATCTATTGGACTAAAAAAGAAAAGCGATCGGCAAATGCTCACCCATGTTTTAAAAGAGCTGGAAAAGAAGAAAAAAATTGAAATAATCACAGATACCAATACAAAAAAAACAAAAGACATCAAAGAAGTCAAATACGTCAGAGATGTCAAAGAGATCAAAGAGATCAAAGAGAACAAAGAGAACAAAGACTCCCGAAAGATTATTGGTGTCCTCCAGGGAAACCAACGTGGGTTTGGTTTTGTCATTCCTGATAACAGCATTTTCACAGAGGATATTTTCATCCCGGAAAAATATTTAAATGGTGCGTTAGACCAGGATCATGTCTGGGTACAGCTGACTTCACAGCCAGGCGAAAAAAGACCTGAAGGAGAGATTGCTGAAATCATTGAACGGGGCCATAAGAAAATTATTGGTCGCTATGAAAAAGGAAAAAGCTTTGGATTTGTCATTCCTGACAATGATCGTCTTTGCAAGGATATTTTTATTCCGGAACGCCGTGGAAAAAATGCGGTTACCGGAGATAAGGTGGTTGTTAATATCCTCAGTTGGTCTGATCGAGGGAAAAATCCGGAAGGCGAAATAGCAGAAATCCTGGGGAATAAAGACGAACCAGGCATTGATATTCTCTCCGTTCTTAAAGAATATGACATCCCTATGGAGTTTTCCAAGAGTGTTGAAAAAGAAGCCAATCTTATTTTGGATAAAATCACTGAAGTTGAGTTGGAAAAGCGCAAAGATCTCCGTGTAGAAGTGATATTTACTATTGATGGAGATGATGCAAAAGACTATGATGATGCTGTTTCCATTGAAAAAAAAGAAAATGGCCATTATATTCTTGGAGTCCATATTGCCGATGTCAGTCATTTTGTTCGCCAGGGTGCTCCACTTGATGAATCCGCCCTGGAACGTGGGACCAGTGTTTATGTTGTGGACCGGGTTGTACCCATGCTTCCTTTTAATCTTTCCAATACTGTCTGCAGCCTTGTGCCAGATGAAGATCGACTGACCTTTAGCTGTGAAATGGAAATTGATAAAAAAGGCAAGGTGCTCGATTATAAAATTTTTAAATCTGTCATCAACTCTAAATCAAGAATGACCTATCAGGGGGTCGCCGATGTTTTAGCCGGAAAAGATAACCCCGTTGCCAAAGCGCTGCTGCCTTTTATCGACGATCTTCAGATTTTGGAAGAACTGTTTGATGTCCTTCATACCCAACGACGGCTTAAACGCGGCGCCATTAACTTCGACTTTCCCGAAGCCAAAATATATTTGGACGACAAAGGTTTCCCGGAACGCATTTCCGTTGAGGAACGTCTGGTATCCCATCGGATGATTGAGGAGTGTATGCTTGTCTGCAATGAAACCGTGGCAAAACATGTTTCAAAAACGAAAGTACCTTTTTTATTCAGAAATCATCCCCAGCCTGATACCGAAAAGCTGGCGGCTTTCCGAACATTTATTAACCGTTACGGATATAAATTAGGCTCCAAAGAAGATGAGACTCCAACCGGAGAAGACTTTCAGACACTGATGAAAGACATCGAAGGAAAAAGTGAAGAACGGGTCATCACCCTTTTAATGCTGAGAACCATGCAGCAAGCGGTATATCAGGGACATAACCTTGGCCATTACGCTCTCGGTGCAAAATATTATACTCATTTCACATCACCGATTCGCCGATACCCGGACCTTTTTGTTCATCGATACCTGGCAAAAACCCTGGAAGGCAAAATCAGTGAAAAAACAGTGGAATATCTGGAAGCTAATATTGAAGCCATTGGTGTGCATTCCTCAGAAGCTGAACGCCAGGCTGAAAAAATTGAAAGAGAAATCACCAAACTGAAAATGACCGAATACATGACTGCCCATATAGGTGAAGTTTTCGACGGGCGCATCAGTGGCGTTACTTCCTTTGGTTTCTTTGTGGAACTGGCAAATACCGTCGAAGGACTGGTTCGACTGCAAAATATGAGAGACGATTACTATGTCTACGATCCTGATCTTCACCAGCACATTGGGGAACGAACAGGGAAATTCTATCGTCTTGGCCAAGACGTTACTATCAAAGTGGCAAAGGCCGATGTTGATTTAAAACAAATTGATTTTGAACTTGTTGAAAAACAAAAGAAATTATGATATAATAATGAACTAGCTAAAGAACAGAGGTGATGGGCATGGCAGATACCATAAAAGTTGTGGCAAAAAATAGAAAAGCACGTCATGATTTTCTCATTGAAGATACCTATGAGGTTGGATTGGTGCTATCAGGCACTGAAGTTAAATCCATCCGCCAAGGGAAGGTCAGTTTAAAAGAAAGTTTTGCCGACATTTTTGAAGGTGAAGTCTATGTCTATCAAATGCACATCGATCCTTATGAACAGGGGAATATCTATAATAAGGATCCTTTGCGTATTCGAAAGTTGCTGATGCACAAACAACAAATCCGGAAATTAACCGGATTAAAGCAACGAGAAGGATATACTCTGATCCCACTGACACTCTATTTTAAAGATAATCACGTCAAGATGGAACTGGCTTTGGCCAAAGGTAAGAAGCTTTATGATAAGCGACATGCCATGGCTGAGCGAGATGCCGATCGACGGATTCAGAAAAGTATGAGGCATGGGGGATAGCTAATAATTTTGGGGGCGCACTGGTTTCGACGGGGGTTTTGAAGCTTGAGTAGCGAGTCGATGTTGCTAATCATCGTTAAAAGTGGCAAAAAAATATAAACGCTAAAACAAACAGAAGTTACGGTATGGCTTTAGCAGCGTAATTACGCTCTAAAGTACAGTATTAAGACTTTCACGGCAAAATAATTGCCGTACGCCTCCCGATTCAACCTGTGGTTTAGGGTTTCGGCGTTCAAAGAAGCAGGGAACCGTTCTGGGTATTGTCTCGCACCCTTAACGATTAAGAGACTGGTTTCTTTTTTCCTTTGTCATTGGAGAAGAAGAGGAATGAGAAAATAATCGATGACTGCACTCGGAGAAGCTTCTGTGAATGAATTTTCGGACGTGGGTTCGATTCCCACCGCCTCCACCAAATAAAAACTCAAATATTAATACAATAAAGGCCGCCTTGTGATGAGATGGTTTTTTTCTGTTTTGTTAGAAATGGCTTTATAATAGGGTTTTAGTGTGTTTTAGTGTGAAAATTGGTGTTAATAGTTTGCAAATAATTAGAGGGTGAGGTATAATGAAAAAAATTTAAACCTGATAAACTAGAGACTTGTGCACCGCCCAACCGAAAGTGAGGTATTAAAAATGGATTTGAAAAAAATAGAAAATTATACACTAGATAATATTTCAGAAATTTTCAAAGAAAAAGTAGACGCTATCTTAATTGTTCATGCTGAACTTGACAGCTACAAGTCTATTTCCAAAAAGGGAATGTTTTCAGATATAATCAAAGAAAGCGGAAATTATCACGATCTCATTGAAAAGCTATTGTTTAACTTTAACGACAGTTCAAAAAAAATTGCAAGTGACTATCATGTCTTTATTCCTTCATACGGAAAGTTCCATGGCAAATATAGTAAAAGATTAAAGCTTGTATATGACAATACTCCACATATAATTCAGATGACAATATATCCTTTAGATGATAAAAATATCTATATGCTCATTCTCGACGAACTTGACAACAGCGAATATATACAGGAATTTCTAACCAATGAAAAAATGAATAATATTCAGAATATATACCTCTTCTCCATGTATGTTGACCTTATCAAGGACACAACAAACAGCATTAGCGTTACGGAAATTTCTGATGAACCGATGAATGCAACTGAATTAAAATACACCGACTGGCGCATGATGATCGCAAATATGATTTGGTCTGAGGACCAGCCACTCTTTCTTGAACACACAGAGCCTGATTATCTAAAAAAGAACCTTGCACCGGGAAGAACTACGTCGTTTGACTGTCAGATGCAAAATCTCGAAGGAAAATATATCTGGGTAAAGTTGAGTTTCAGCCGTGCTGAAACTAACAATAATGATGATTTCAGATTTGTATTTATGGTTCAGGATATCCACGAAAATTCTCTTGAGTTACTGTCTACTCTTAAAAAAAACGAAGAACTTGCTTCAAAAGACTCCTTGACAGGTGTATATAACCATGGCAGAATTGAAACTGAGCTTTATAACGCGATCGAAAATAAAAAAGAAAACGAAAGGTCTCTTTCTATTATGATGATTGATATAGATTATTTTAAAAAGGTCAATGATATATTTGGTCATTCCACAGGGGATATCACTTTAAAGCACTTTGTTGCAATTGCCTGTGATTTTATAGAATCCTATAACATAAAAATCGGACGTTGGGGCGGCGATGAATTTGTAGCCGTGTGCTATGATATAAATGCCTCTGAGCTTATGATCATCGCTGAAAATATGAGAATAAAAATTTCCGAAGCAAAATTCGATATTGCTAGTAATATCACTTGCAGTATCGGTATAACTGAGATAAATAAAAACGACACAGTAAAAGAGGCCTTCGAGCGTGCTGACAAAGCAATGTACTCTGCAAAATTAAGCGGAAGAAACTGCGTTAAGGTTGAATAATAAAAGTTGCACGGTACAAAGCGTGCTTGACAGCTTTGTGCGATATTGCCTATAAATCCTCTTATTGTAATCGCAATAAATTATCGAGTATCGCTTTAGGGGTATTATTAACCTTGTTATTCTTTCCGAATACTGTTGGGGTAATACTTAAATCTAATTTTGCGTTTGCTATGTTTGCGAGAACCCTAAAACCTTTGGTATGTTCCCGTATACTTCAAAAAAACCCAGAAATAGTCGACGTGTTCCCAAAAACGCGGACATCAATAATGAGCGCTCGAGCTAAATTAAAATATATATTTTGATACAATAAAGGCCGCCTTATGATGAGGTGGTTTTTTTATTTTTAGGTAGAAATGGCTTTGTGATGGGGTTTAAGAGCTAATGCAAATTTGATCGAATTGAAGTGGCTGATTGCTGGAATTTGAAGTGCTCGGCCAAATGTAGAAAAGTTTTGAACTAGAGTAGGGGTGTGCAAAAGGGTGCATTTTTTAATAGGGGTGTGCATTTTTGAGAACAAGAATATGCTTGGTTTATTTTAAAGGCAAGGAATCTTGAGACCTCGTTTTTGATATTTTCGAAATAAAATAATAAAATCGCTAACAATAGTACTTTCGATGATTCCAAAGTTTCCTCAAAATGATTCGATTCTAGGAATAGTTATTTTTTTATTTAGAAGAATAATTGCAATAGTTTAATATTATGTACATAATTATGCGAGGTCATTTAAAATAGGTTGAGAAACTGAAGATAGATTTGTTAAATAAAATTAAGAGGTGATGGTATGATAAATTTTGAGGTTGAATATGATGATGATGGAAAAATTATTGATTTTTTAACTAATAAGCTAATGAGTAAAAATCCTGAAGAAGTGGTTAGACAAAAATTTTTAAAAATATTACATTATGAATACAAATATAGAAAAGAGCTTTTGCGCGCTGAAGTCCCCGTATTCCATGGATCAAAAGAGTTGCGTGATTCCAGAAACAATCCAATTCGCGCTGATATAGTTGTGTATAATACTAAAACTGCAGCAGCAAATCGAGATCAAGGAAATATCAATTTTATTGTTGAGTGTAAAGCACCAAACGTAAATGAGGGTTATAATCTGAATATACCGATGTGGCGGAGCCGCGTGTCCGGTTTATAGAGAGCCACCCTTCCGGTTTTTCAGAGCCAGTGTTCCGGAAGAGTAGCCAATGGTTCCGGTACGAAACCTAGTTGATCATTATTTATTACTGATATCTATGAGGCGGTTGTATACCTCACGCATGGATTTATCATTTTCCTTGTCGATATATTGAATTTCAATGGTATAGGAATCATTAACGATCCGATCGAGGATGGCATCCGCAATCGTGGCTTCTTCAATCTTGCTGTACCAACCTGCAGGTGCAAACTGGGAACAAAAAATAGTGGATGCTTTTTTATGACGGGCGTGGATAATTTCCAGTAAGTCCCTTGCCTCGGTTTCTGTCAATTTTATAAGAAGCCACTCATCGATAATTAAGAGACTGTATTTCTTGTATTGAGTGATTATCTTTTTAAAAACACCTTCACCTCGTGCGATCACTAATTCAGCAAGAAGTTCCGGCAGACGGATATATTTAACCGTGTAATACTGTTTACAGGCAGCCATACCGAGTGCACAAGCCATGTAGGATTTGCCACAACCTGTCGCACCAAGAATAATAACATTGTGATGACCCGTGATATACTCGCAGTTCGCCAAACGATCAATCAATGACTTATTTAACTTTCGGCCGGATTGATAATTAATATCTGCAATATTTGCCAGTGGCTGGTCAAATGCCGCATTTTTGATTAACCGTTGCCGACGACTGTTTTTACGATTCGTATATTCGATATCCACCAGGAGCCCGATACGATCTTCAAACGAAACAGCGTTCATGGAATGATCCGCTAACTGGTTACGGTAGGCATCCGCCATGACGGTCATACGCATTTCAATGAGTTTATTGATGGTCGCTTCATTTGTCATGATTTCTTACCCCCATAGTAATCAGCACCTCGGGTAAAACCGTGCTGACCCGAATCTGAGCTTTCAGATTTGGAAGATACTTCATCAGGAATTTTGTCCTGACCGGTTGTAAGGATATTTTTGATGCTTTTATAGCTGGGGTGTGGGGTATAGTTTAAAGCTTTTTTGCAGGCACTTTCCAAACGATCAACAGAATATTTGTCAGCCAGTTTTAGAAGTCCCATACAACTCCGGTAACCTTGTTGCTCTACTTTGAAGGAAGCAAGGATTGATTTTACTGTAATAGCCGTACAGGTTCCGATTTTTTGGGCCCATTCGATAAAACGATTTCCGTTCCACTTTAAGTAATTTTGATGGTCTTCCGGCATATGAATAGTTAATGTGCTGTATTGGCCAGGATGTCCATGAAGTCTTTTGTGAGAACAGATCCGGGTATTATGATAGAAAACTTCAACAATATTTCGTGTCACCCGCACATCCACCTTTTGCTTAATATACTCGTAGGGAATCGAGTATAGCATTTTATCAACGGATATGTGAAAATTGAATTGTACAGTGGCTTCCTTCCATTGTGCTAATTCAAAAGGGGCAGTTGGCAATGGCATCAGAAATGCCTTTTCATCTGAGCTGAAAACACTGTATCGGCTGCCTTCTTTCTTTTGGAAAGGTCTTTGGTTGAAAGCATCCAGTTTATTTTGAATCTCATGGTTAAGTTCTTCCAGTGAGAAAAACTTTTGATCTCGGAGCGCTGCAGTAATCCAGGTGGATATGTTGCCAACAGTACCTTCAACACTCGGTTTGTCCTTGGGCTTTTTGATACGTGCAGGGATTACTGCAGTATCGTAATGTTCTGCCATTTCATGATAAGTCCGATTGATTTTAGGTGTAAACCAGTCACAATGGTCGACTCCCGTTTTCAGATTATCAGGGATTAACATGCGTGTGACGCCACCAAAGAAATGGTACATATGGACATGCGCGGTAATCCAGCTCTCCATATCCATAGTAAAGAAAGCTTCTACATAGGCATATAGACTGTAGTTTAGAACACTGACAAAGATATAGGCAGGCATCATTTCGCCGGTATCCTGGTCAATAACAAAGGCTTTTTTGCCAGCCCAATCCACTTCAATCTGTTCCCCGGGCTTTCTCGGGATATGCATGGTGGCACGTTTCTTTTCACGGGTTTTCTGATAATAGAAGCAGAATTGAGAATACATCAACGGCAGTTCTTTCGATTGTCGACAGTTTTCACAGTATTCATTCCAGAGAAGCTTTAGCGTTACACCACTACGCATCATTTCCTTGTCAATGTACTCATAATCAGGGTGCTTGCGGGATGGATTATCCGATGCTTTTGGGGGAAAAAGTTTTTCCTCCAATTCAAGATCGGATACATTGGAACCTAACGGCCATTGAACGTTTTGCTCTTTAGCTGCTGCAATAACTTTTGCAACAGTATTACGTGAGCATTCACAGCTCAGTGCAATGCTGCGCTGGCTGATACCTTGGGCGTAAAGCCGAAGGATTTCGTGATAATTGGTCATTTTCAGACCTCCTAAGAATATATTCACACGAATTTCGTGTGTAATTACATTCTATAGGATATTGAATCGAGTGGCTCTCTTTTCCGGAAGGGTGGCTCACTATAAACGGACAGGTGGCTCATATTGACCGGACAGGTGGCTCAAAATAGCCCGGATTACTCAATTTAGAAAGGAAAAATCCATAAAAACTAATATTTCACATGCATTTGAAAAAGAAAAAAGTATTATTACAAATGCGAAAATCCATCGAAATAAACGTTTTGTTTTAAACTTAGATTTAGAGGATTTTTTTGTAGCTTTCATTTTGGACGAGTTAGAGGTTTTTTTGAAAAAAACAACAATTTTAGAGTACCAAAAGAAGTTGCAACCGTAATAGCACAACTTGTCTGTTACAAGCAACACCTCCCTCAAGGGGCTCCCAGTTCGCCAATCATTACAAATTTAATATGCAATATTCTTGATTTTAGAATACTTAAAGTTTCAAAGAAATATAAATTTGACTATACACATATACACGATATGCTGATGATTTAACTTTTTCATCTAACAATAAATATTTCTTGGAAAAGCATCAAGAAATTTATGATGAAATATCTAAAGAAATTGAACGAGCAGGTTTCAAAATAAACGAACAAAAAACTCATTTACAATTTCGAGATTCAAAACAAAAAGTAACTGGCCTAGTGGTTAACAAAAAAATTAGTGTAGATAGAATTTATTATAAAAAAACTAGAGCAATGGCGTTTAGTCTTTATTCAGGTGGAAGTTTTGAAATTGACGGTGAGCAAGGTACTATCAATCAACTTGAGGGTAGATTTGCTTTCATAAATCAGTTAGATCGGTATAATAATAAATTATCTCCTGGGAAAAATGATTTCAGGTCATTGAATTCCAGAGAAAAGCAATACCAAAAATTTTTATACTATAAATATTTTTTTGCAAATGAAAAACCACTTGTCGTAACTGAAGGTAAAACTGACATTCGCTATTTAAAAGCTGCTATAAAAAATTTATGTGATGAATATCCAAATTTGATTACCAGAATAAGTGAAAAAGAATTTGAATTTAAAGTTTCATTTCTAAGAAGAACTAAGAGATTAAATTATTTTCTGAGTATTGCACAAGATGGTGCAGATACAATTTCAGGTATCTATAAGTTTTCGCAAACAAATAGTGAAAAAGGCTTTACAAAATATCTAGACTATTTTAATAGATTTGATAACGCTAAACCCAAAAATCCGGTGATTCTAATTTTTGATAACGAACAAAACGGCGATCAAACTAACGGAAAAAACAGCAAGAATAAACCTTTACAAAAGTTTATTAGTTTAATTAATTTGGATAATGAATCAAATGAAGAGTTTAAGAAGAAACTTAGACATAATATACTCGAAAATTTTTACTTATTAACAAACCAATTGGTAAAGGATAAAGACCAATGTGAAATTGAAGATTTATTTAAGTCTGAATGTGGAATAAAAAAATAGGTGGAAAAACTCTTTCAATTGAAAAAGAATTTGATTTAAACAAACATTTTGGAAAAGAAATTTTCTCGAGATATATAGAGGAAAATTATAAAATAATTGATTTTGAAAATTTCAAGCCCATGCTAAATAATTTAGTTCGGTTAATTGACGAATATAATATGAAAAATTAAAATCATTTAAAAATAGACATCGTGACGAGAAACAAACCCACGACTTGGGGATTATTTGGGGATTGTTTGTAAAAAAGAGCTTCAAAACTAAGTGTTTATAATAAAAAATAATGAATGGGTATTTTAAAGAATGCTATGATAGAGCCGTTTATAAACATTTATGAAAGATATAAAGAGTAAAATAATTAATTCGTAATCAGTAGGTCGGGGGGTTCGATTCCCCCCCCGCTAGCTCCAGTAAATAATTAGTTTTTCATAAAAGGAATGGCTTTAAATAGGCATTCCTTTTGTTTTGCGATTCTTACGATTTTCATTTAATCTTGACCTACTGTTAAAGATTAAATATTTCTGGCTATCTCTGGCTGTTTTATATCTATTTTTGTTGTACTTTTTGTCGCACTTTTTTACGGCATTTTGAATAATCAGTGCTTTTTCGAATGTTCTTCCACAGTATCATGTACATATGTTTGATCAGAATATAATTTACACGTTTGTCATATATTTTGAGTATCAAAAACGGCCGTTTTGATTCTTTTTCTATTTCTTTTTTACTAATTGTGAATGTCAATGAAAAAGTTTACCACTTGAGACTGAATTAGTTTATCACTAGGGACACTGAGTTAATTTACCACTTTTGTTGTTTTGACACTGAATTAGTTTAGCCACTTCATTTATAAAAATAAGGAAATACCGGTTGTGACAGCATTTCCCTTGAGCAGCCGACGTGAAGCTAATCTGTTGTGAAGATATAAGGAGATTTCACAGCGGCAAAGCATTAATTGCTTATGCTGGAATTGATGCACCACCGTATCAATCAGGACAATTCGTAGGAACTAATCGAAAAATTAGTAAACGAGGATCATCAACGCTACGAAAAATTGGTTATGAAACCATGCGAGTTCTGAAAACGCATCGTGCTCCTGAAGATAGTGCAGTATATTGGTGCATATTTAAAAAAAGAAGCTGAAGGTAAATCGAAACGTGTAGCAAAAATTGCTGACCTCAATAAATTCCTGCGAATTTATTATGCAAGGGTAAAAGAAGTATATTAGTAAAAATAGCGAATACATATCTCAAGGCTGGCTGAATGAATCCAGTCATTTTATGATGCAATATAACTGAATAAAAATAAAAATCTGCTAAAAAAGTTCTTGATTTTTCTTAGTATGTTTTTAGTATCAATAACAAATGACAAAATCATATTGATGAAAGTTGAAACGAATGAACGTAAATAGTATAAAAGATTTCCAAAAGAAAGTCCTGAAAGATTTTGAAAAACCTGAAAACTGGATGACCTTTATGGAACGGTCGGCCTGGTATTACAAACAGTCCTTTTACAATCAGTTACGCATCGTCTTTCTAGCGTACCGGAAGCAGCAGCAGTTACCGCCTATTAAGGCATGGAATCACAAATTAAACAGAACCGTGAACATTGGCTCAAAAAGGATTATTATCGTTGACTTGTAATATACTGCGTTTAAACAGGTAAAAAATATTATCCGATTATTTAAAAATTTTTATTATAAATGAAATAAAAACCACAAATCGGGTATACAAATTATATATCTTGAAAAGATTGATAAAGCG
>Ga0209125_1003002_pt1 | contig 12161 bp, 10 predicted proteins | sample BarGraIncub1131A_FD_184503 | JGI IMG/M metagenome (GOLD analysis project Ga0209125, IMG submission 184503) | Arctic peat soil microbial communities from Barrow, Alaska - Barrow Graham LP Incubations 11-31A (SPAdes) (version 2) | ecosystem: Environmental > Terrestrial > Soil > Wetlands > Peat... | reverse complement strand
GAGTTTGTTTATAAAGAAGACTAAATTATCCCCTTTTAACTCAAAGAATTAAAATTTGAAGTTCGGGCATTTACAAAATTGAAAAGGATTGAATCGGGCGACTCAATCCTTTTACTAAAACTAACCAAACTAACTAAACCTAAACCTATGAAAAAAATGTAGTACAAACCTACTATTTGCTGCACATACTGCCAACTTTTTTGAGTTAAACAATCGTAAAGAATCTGAATAAACTAAAATTTTGAATCCATCAATTAAGAACAGGCATTGAATTACGAATTCCTTGCTTTTCTATACTTCCGGAAAACTTGCCAAAGCAATTGCTTCAATATCTTTAAAATATTTTACAGTTTTAACCTGTAATTCCATGGTTGAGTCGTCATCACAGCAAATGACTCCATGCCGATGCAACTGGAGCATTGAAATTGTCCACATGTGATTAACTCCTTCTTCAATTCCTTTTTTTACTGCATGGGCTTTACCGTAGCCATTTATCACAATAACTATTTCCTTCGCATCCATAACAGTCCCTACGCCTACGGTTAAGGCGGTTTTTGGAACTTTAGAAATGTCGTTTCCAAAAAACCTGCTGTTGGTTACCCGTGTATCGTAAGTCAATGTTTTAATTCGTGTTCGGGAAGTCAGTGATGAACCAGGTTCATTAAAAGCAATATGGCCATCAGGCTCAATGCCTCCAAGAAATAAGCTAATGCCACCATAGCTTTTAATTTTCTCCTCATACCGGATGCATTCAGCTTCTAAATCCGGTGCATTCCCATCCAGAATATTAATGTTCTTTTCGGGAATATCAATATGATCGAAAAGATGATGATGCATAAAATAATGGTAACTTTCAGGATGATCTCTCGCAATTCCCACATATTCATCCATATTGAAAGTAACAACATTTTTGAATGAAACCTTTCCTGTTTTACAGAGTTCAACCAGATTTTTGTAAACACCTACTGGTGATGAACCTGTTGGTAAACCCAAGCCATAAGGATTTGAAGAGGTTGGTTTGGCTTCATTGATTTTGGAAGCTATGTAATAGGCTGTCCATTTAGTTAATCGTTCGTAATTCTCGTGGATTAAAATTCTCATAACAAAAAGATTTAAATTGTTTGTTTAAAATTAGCGTACTGCCCTGGCAATTGAATTTTCACCTGCTCTTCCAATTCTTCATCGGTAATTGACGACATTCGACCACCAATTTCATATTGATCCATAACCCAACGCTGTATTTTTGCAACTTTCATAACACTCAAGCGATCATCGCCTTTCAATTGCAGAAATTCATTCACCCAAAGTGCAATTCCGTCAGTTCCTGATTTGTCGGTAATAGCTGGCTCTTTTTACCCCAGTAATTACGAATGCGCAGTCAGGAAAGGTTAATTTTACCGGTACCTGGGCTTTGAATGCAGCAAAAAGTGCTTTAGGTGATAATCCGGGGAGCCAACGAATGTTTGGAGGTGATTTTGTTGTTACCCAGGATGCCAACCTATTGACTGTTGTAATGAAAACCAACCGAGAATTGCGCATTAGATTCACCTGATAAAAGGGAATGGTGTTGCTTAGGATAGTTTTGTAAATCTAAAACAGGAAAAATATTTGGATGTTATCTAAATTTGCTTTAGCTTTATGTGTTATTCTAAAAATCTAACCATTCACTCAATTATTCAAACATGAAAAAGACCATTTTGTTGATCGTTAGCGTAATGATCATTACCATTATGTCCTGTTCAGTTCAGAACAAAGAGACAGGGTTGTCGGTTCCATTTGAGAAGTACGCATTGCCCAATGGGCTAACTGTTATCCTTAACGTGGATAAATCGGACCCAATGGTTTCACAGGTTATGCTCTATCATGTTGGATCAAGTAGGGAAGTTCCGGGCAAAACTGGGTTTGCTCATCTTTTTGAACATATGATGTTTCAGCAATCCGAAAATATTGTGAGAGGTCAGTTCGACAAAGAACTGGCCAATGTCGGAGGGGAGAATAATGGATTCACTTCTGAAGATGCCACCAATTACTATGAGAATGTCCCAAAGAATGCCCTTGAAATTGCCATGTGGCTTGAATCAGACAGGATGGGCTTTCTGACAAATACCGTTACCCGGACTTCATTAACTAATCAGCAAAATGTTGTTCAAAACGAGAAACGTCAAAGTGTAGACAATTCAGCCTACGGGTTTAAATATGAACTGATTGCAAAAAATCTTTATCCCGCTGGTCATCCATATAGCTGGACAGTAATTGGGAAGATGGAAGATTTAACCAATGCCACTGTTGAAGATGTAAAAGCATTCCACAGTAAGTTTTATTCTCCAAATAATGCAACGCTGGTCATCTCCGGTGATTTCGATCCCAATGAAGTGAAGACTTTAGTGGAGAAATATTATGGAGAAATCCCAGGTGGTCAACCGGTTGAGAAAAGATTGGCTATGCCTGTATCACTTACTTCCACCAAGAAGCTATATCATGAAGACAATTTCGCCAAAGCGCCACAAATAACAATCGTTTACCCTGGTGTTGAGCAATTTACCAAAGATGCCTATGCGCTAGATTTTTTAGGTGAATTACTTGCGGGTAATAAGAAATCACCGTTGTATATTCTTCTTGTTAAGGAGAAAAAATTGACATCCGCTGTAACGGCCTATAATGAGTCACAGGAATTAGCTGGCAATTTTTCCATTTCGGTGACCGCAAATCCGGATGTAAATCTTACCGAAGTAGAGAAGACTATTTTTGAAGGTTTACTGAAATTTGAAAAGGATGGATTTACCGAAGAGGATATTACTCAAATTAAAAACAAGAAGGAGACGAGATTCTATAGTAATTATGAGAGTGTTTTAGATAAAAGCTTGGAACTGGCAAATTATAATGCCATAACCGGGGATCCGGGTTATTATAGGAAGGAACTTGCTGCCATTCAAGCTGTCACCAAAAAAGATATTATGAGTGCCTTTACCAAATACATTAAGGGCAAAAATTTTGTCGAGATAAACTTTGTCCCTAAAGGTAAGGTAAATCTGATTGCAGAAGGTTCTGTCAATGCAGGTATTGTAGAAGAAGACGTTACAAAGGCAGCTGAGGTTAAAAATGTGGAGACTGCAGAAGAGCCCATTGTGAAGACTCCCACCAAATTTGATCGTTCAAAAAGACCAAAATTAGAACAAGATCCTTCTTTAAATATTCCGGAGATATGGACTTCTTCTCTGGGCAATGGAATGAAGATTTTGGGGATTCAGCATCATGAATTACCTCTTGTTCAATTTTCTATTGTTGTTGGAGGGGGTCACAACGTAGAAGAGATACCTAAAGCAGGACTTGCCAGCATCGTTGCTGCATTGATGAATGAGGGAACAAGAAACAGAACACCGGAGGAACTTGAAACCGCCATTGGGCTACTCGGCGCAAGTATAAGAGTATCACCGGGGAATGACAACATATCAATCAATGTTAAGACCCTGACTAAAAATTTTGTGCAAACAACAGCTCTTGTGGAAGAGATGTTGCTGGAACCACGGTGGGACCTGGAACAATTTGAACTTGCAAAAAGCCGTGTGATTAATACACTCAAGAAGAATCGGGCGTATCCAGGTTACCTGGCATCTACCAACATGATTAAACTGTTATTCGGAGTCGATAATATTTGGTCAGTAGATTTTTCCGGGACAGAAGAAAGTATAAGTGGGATGACACAGGATGATATGAAATCCTACTACAAGAACTATTTTTCTCCTTCGAATGCCCGGCTGGTAGTTGCAGGTGATGTTGATGAGAAAAAAGTAAAAGAAACATTTGCCAGTCTCTCCCAAAAATGGCAACCCAAAGAGGTGCGTTTTTCACCTATGAAGGTTTTTACTCCACCGTCCAAATCAAACATTTATTTCGTTGACCTACCTGGAGCTAAGCAATCATACATTTATATTGGAACACATACAGTGCTAAGGTCAGATCCTGATTTTTATCCATTGGATGTCGCTAATTATATGTTAGGAGGTTCATTCACTTCCGTTTTAAACAATATTCTTCGGGAAGAGAAAGGATTTACTTATGGCGCACATTCAACAATCATTGGGACAAAAGAATATGGTTTGTTCATAGCGTCCTCTTTGGTCCGAACAAATTCCACCCTGGAATCAGTCAATATTTTCAAAACAGAAATGGAAAAATACCGCAAATCCATGACGCAAGAATATATAGACATCACAAAGAATGCTCTGATAAAGGGCAATGCAATGCGTTTTGAAACAGTCGGCAGTTTACTGGAAATGCTCAGAAGCATTTCAACTTACGGACTTCCATTTGATTATATCAAAAAGGAAGAGGCTTACGTTAAGTCACTTACTGTCGAAAAGCAGCTGGGAATCGTCAATAAGTACATCGACCCCAATAAGATGTATTATGTTGTGGTTGGGGATGCTAAAACACAATTTGATGACCTTGAGAAGGTTGGGTTTGGCAAACCGATATTGATCAAATAGGAGGCTTGTTACCCATAGCTCAACAACCATTTTACATTTAAATTGGAACAGTAAAATAGAAAGAACTCCCTTTCCCCTCTTCATTTTCAACCCAAATTTTTCCTCCTTGTTTTTCTACAAATTCCTTACAGAGCAATAAACCAAGGCCGCTGCTGGGTTCACCTTCTGTGCCACTTCTGTTAGTTTGAACATCAAGTTGAAACAAATGTTCAATCATTTTATCAGACATGCCTATTCCATTGTCCCTGAATGATATTACGACAGATTTTTCTTCCAGATATTTAACCTCAATTACTACTGTGCCATTTTTAGGAGTATATTTCACTGCATTTGTCGCCATATTCTACTATCTGGTTTGCCATTGATGTACAAGGGCTTAGAAATTCGCTTGAAAATGCGTCCATCTTTTAAGCTAATCTCATCAATACTTTCTGCCTCCTTGGTTTCATATAATTCAAGTACCTTTGAGATAAACCCTTCGGGGTCAGAGAAAATGAAATGTCCGTATTTTTCCTATTTTTGGTGCAAATCTGTTGCCCTTTCATAAAACCAATCTAATGGCCAATTTCAAATTCTCCGGAACTATTTTCTTCTTATTGACTTTTTGCATCCTTACTGATGTTTGTGCTCAAAACTGGCCTTGCTGGCGGGGACCAAACGGAGACGGGACGAGTCCGGAAACAAATTTGCCCGTCAACTGGGACGGAGAAAAGAATATTTTGTGGAAAATTGAGATTCCAGGGATGGGCTATTCCTCCCCAATTGTCTGGAATGACAGGTTGTTCATTACCTCAGCTCTGGCAGACTCTCGCGAGAAGGTCCTGATTTGTTACAACAGTCAAACGGGTGATAAATTGTGGCAGAAAACAGTGTTAAACTCTCCGTTTGAAGCCAAGCACAATGAAAACAGTTTTGCCTCAGGCACACCGGCTACCGATGGAACGCTGGTTTTTGTATCCTTTCTGGATGGGCAGGATGTTGTGGTTGCCGCTTACGACTTTGAGGGGAAACAGGTCTGGCTTCAGCGGCCCGGCACATTTTCGAGTCCGCACGGGTACAGTTGTTCTCCGGTTTTGTACGAGGACAAGGTAATTATTAACGGGGATAGCCAAGGCGACTCATTCGTGGTTGCTCTTACCAGGAAAGATGGAAAGATCATCTGGAGGATCGCGCACGAGAACCCGTCGCACAGCTTTAGCACCCCCATATTCAGGAAGATGGCCGGGAAAATGCAAATGATTTTCTGCGGGAACAAGGGAATTGCCTCCTATAATCCGGACGATGGTTCAAGGTATTGGTTCATTAACGGACCCTCAGAAGACTTCTGTTCCAGTCCGGTTTATAATGAAAAATCCGGACTGGTGCTGGTCAGCAGTGCCTGGCCAGTTCGGGATATATTGGCCATCAAACCAGACGGACAGGGTGATGTTACCAATAGCCATGTCGTGTGGCACTCTACCAAAGGAGCCTATTATGTTCCTTCGCCTGTGTGCACCGACGATTATCTTTTCAGCACCATGACCAGCGGCCAGGTACACTGCATCGAAGTAGCTACCGGAAATATCTTATGGATCGAAAATCTTGGTAAACAATATTCATCACCAGTGCTTGCCAATGGGCTGGTGTACATGCCTAATGACGAGGGATTGATAACAGTCATACAACCTGGCCCAAAATTTCAGGTAGTTGCCAAAAATGGGATTGGCGAGAAGATGTTCGCCTCACCCGCCATCAGCAAGGGGAAAATTTATCTGAGGGGCCTTCAGCACCTGTTTTGCATCGGAACGAAATAGTTTTTCGCTCAGAATGCTGGAAATCAGATTTGGTGTTGTGTTAAGTTTTAAGCATCCAGCGTCATGCTGAATTTATTTCAGTATCCCCTAGATAATCAGGGGATTCCGAATCAAGTTCGGAATGACGTTCCGTCCTTAGGCACTCGGAATGACGTTCCGCCTTCAGGTACTTAACACAACATTAGATTTCTTTTTCTTACTTTTGAATGGACCAATGCATAGAACGTTATGAAAAAAATAATCGCTGCTGGTGTCCTGTTAATCCTGTGCCAGCAATTCACGGCTTTTGGAAAATTTTCTGCGAGAGTTTTCAATGCACATACCTATCTAGAACAGGAATCCAACCTCGGACTAAAAGACTATTACAAGTCCTATTTCCCGGTAGGGGCATCGGTATCTCCTTTTTCACTTAGCGGAGCAGAGGGGGACCTCATTTTGAGGCATTTCGCCAGTCTGACCGCGGAAAATGCGATGAAAATGGGACCCATTCACCCGGAAGAAAACAGGTATTTCTGGGATAATGCCGATAAGATTGTCAACTTTGCTTCATCTAATGGCCTTAGGATGAGAGGTCATACACTGTGCTGGCACAAGCAAACGCCTGCTTGGATGTTTAAGAATGCAACGGGGAGTGTTGTGACTAAGGAAGTACTGCTGGCCAGGCTAAAGGAGCATATCCAGCAGGTTGTGACCCGTTACAAAGGGAAGGTTTACGCCTGGGATGTTGTCAATGAGGCCGTTGATGATAATGGCATAAATGTTTTTCGGGAGACTGACTGGTTAAAGATCTGCGGTGAGGAATATATTGCTAAGGCGTTTCAATGGGCCCATGAAGCCGATCCGGATGCGAAGTTATTTTACAACGATTACAATACGGAGAATCCCGCGAAGAGAGATAAAATTTTCAAGCTGCTGAAGGGTCTTATAGATGCGGGGGTGCCGATCCATGGAGTAGGACTGCAGGGGCACTGGAGCCTCAACAATCCTTCTGAAGTTAATCTGAGGGCTGCCATTGAGAAATTTTCGTCGCTTGGTCTGAAGATTCAGATTACCGAGCTGGATATTTCGGTCTATACTTCAGATAAAGAGGTTGCCCTTCCGGCATTGACTCCTGATAAAGAACAGAAACAGATTGACCAGTACAAGATGGTATTCAGGGTTTTTCGGGAGTACAAAAGTGTCATTACCGGAGTAACTTTCTGGAATCTATCGGATAAATCCAGCTGGCTCGATAATTTTCCAGTCAGAGGAAGAAAAAACTATCCGTTATTGTTTGATCAAAATCTTCAGCCCAAGAAGGCTTTTTGGGAAGTGATGAAGTTCTGAAATATATGCAAATACCGTTTTCATGAACAAGCTGACAGGAATATTCTTTGCTTTGATGATTCTGATCCCTGCTGTTCAGGCGCAATTCTCCACCAGGGCCAGAGATAGTATCAATAAAATCACCGCCGTTGATTACCAGAATATGCTACAGCAACTGGGCATTAAATCCATCCGGCACGGGGCCAACGGAAGTGGCGACAAGGGGGATGCCTGGGTGGATGTCAGGGGTATGTTTCTGGCCGCGGTAGGCGCAGGACCTGTGTATCGGCTTCTCGGAAAGAAGGATCTTGGAACTGAAGTACTTCCACCAGTCGAAACGCCACTGATGGATGGTGATCTGACTTTCCGGCAACACAGTGCAGGTCATACGCCGGGCCCTAACTGGCCATTTTTTATCAAATTTGCCTCTAGGTATTTTGAATAATATTTAATAGTGATATTAATACGATTTAAGTGATATTATTGCGATTTATTATATATTTTTGTGGTGTTTAAAAATATAAATCGAAATCATAAATATTCTCGAAAAATGAGAAAATTATTTGTCCCCTTTACACTGGCATTTTTGCTGATTCTCGGTAACTGTTATGCAGGCAATCCTGCAAAGACATCAGGTAATTCAAATTCGTCTGACAAGGTTATTGAAATGACAGACAAGGTTTTTAAGGAAAAGATCTTCAATTACGAAACCAATAAGACCTGGAAATTTGAAGGAAATTTGCCTGTCATTATTGATTTCTATGCAACATGGTGTGGTCCCTGCAGGGTTTTGTCACCGTTGGTAGAGGAAGTTGCCCAAAAATATGAGGGCAAAATCCTGGTTTACAAAGTGGACACAGACAAAGAACCGCGACTGGCACAAAGCATGGGAATCCAAAGTTTACCGACTCTTTTCTTTATACCGGTTAAGGGTCAGCCGAGAACTACGGTTGGATCTATTCCAAGGGAGACGCTTGAAAAGGCCATTAGCGAGGTTTTGCTGGCGAAGTAAATCTTAGTCCAGTTCTTTGGCAATGGAGATAGCGGCGATGGTTCCGTCGGCAACTGCAGTAGTTATTTGCCTGTATTTTTTGCTGATTACATCACCTACGGCATAAACCCCCGGAATGGAAGTTCTCATTTCATCGTCTGTTTTGATATAGCCCCATTGATCGAGTTCCAGTTTCTCTGTGAACAGTCCGAGATTTGGCTTCATGCCAATGAAAATAAAGACGCCATCTGCTTTTAATGTTTTGATCTCTTTGGTATTCAAATCTTCAACCTCGACGAACATCTGATCATTTTCCTTTTTAAATGAACGCGGTTCATGCAGAAATACCGGATGGATCTTGGGATTGGCAAGTAATTTTTCCTGGGCCGTTTTATTGGCAGTAAAGGCCGCAAACTGGTGAATGACGGTCACCTTTGAGGCAAATTTCGAGATAAAATCACTCTCTTCAACGGCCGAGTTTCCTCCGCCGATGACGATCACTTCCTTGTCGACATAATATTTGGCGTCACAGGTGGCGCAGTAGGAGATTCCCTTGCCTTTCAATTCCCTTTCGCCTTTTGCGCCGGTCAGATTGGGTGTAGTTCCGGTTGCGATAATGATTCTTTTGGCATGGATGGTTTCAAACTCATCGATGACAACTTCCTTTTTTACCAAGTCGACTTTTGTAACATCCACGGCGACTTTGAAAACCGTTCCACACATTTTCGTCTGCTCTGACATGTTATGTGACAGCATATATCCAGCCTGGGGATCAATAAATCCAGGATAATTGGATACTTCATGAGTGGTCGAAACATGTCCTCCCGGAAGGGAAATATCCACTAAAACGGTATTGATCTTAGCCTGGCACAGGTACAACCCTGCAGTCAGTCCACCGGGGCCGCCACCCAGGATGATGACATCATATTCAGATGTCTGTGGTTTAATCTTCGCCTTGATTTCATGCACGACGGATTCTGGCAACATTGAATTCAGGTGATGAATGATCTCACTTTTCTTGATCCCACCAGCTAATTTTTCGGCCACCTCTTTGCCATGATCAAAGAAGAGCAACGTTGGGGAAGATTTCACGCCTAATTTGTCAGCCAGTTCCCTGTTTTGCTGGCGAAAAATCTTGATGAATTTAATTTCGTGGCCATACATTCCGGCCAGGGATTCAAATTTTGGGGCGACAGCTTCACAAGGAGGACATTCGGTTGAATAGAAATCCAACACGACTTTACCTCCCTGCAATACTTCTTTTTCGAATTCTGAACTGTTAATTTCCTTCATTTTTTATAATATTTCACTCGTAAAAATTTGTCTTTTATTTACCGTATGGAACCATCAGTCTATATTCATTTTCTATTCCGAGCTTTTGCTCATGAGGGTTTCTTCTGTAAAATATGCCTTAAACCCTATTTCGAGTAATTCTTTCACCGGCCGACAGTCAGGTGAAAGGATTGATCCGTTTTTGTTTTTCGCCACTGATCCGCAACCACCTCCACAAGCCAGTTGAACCTCGCAGTTTCTGCATTCTTCTATGGAAGTGACATCCCTGGAGGCCCATTGTTGAATGAGCTGCTCATTATGTGTCACTTTAGGAAAAAAAGTCCCCAAAGCCTCCTCTTCTTTTCCGACCGTCGCTGTGCAGGAGTAGATCCGGCCAGTATAATCAAACGCCCACTCAGACTTGCAAGCAGGACAGGCATCGAATAGGGGGTCAGGCAGTTCGCCATTTTCAGCCAGGTATTTTGCTACCGAATAGGATGGCTTGTAGAATTCCGAGATGTGCGGAAATTGTTCCGTTAATTTGAATATTTTCCTAAAGAGGGAAAGCCGTGTAAAAAGCTGGTCCGGGGTCGACTGACAATGATGCAACTCGTAATTTCTTCCGATCTGTGTCTTGAAGAGGGGATGGGAAGTCCAACCTTTTTCAATTGCGAAAGATGCCAGTTCAGGTAGGTTCTCAATATTCTGTTTATCAATCACCATTCTGAGATTCACCGGAAAACCGGCAGCCAATGCAGCATCAATGCCCCTGACTATGGGCTCAAAAGTAGGTGATCCGCCTTTAAGAAAGCGACGCTGGTCGTGGATTTTTTTGGTCCCATCGAGGGTAATCTGTATCTCTCTGATTTTGCCTGTTGAAAGTAAGTCTACATAATTTTCAAGGTAATAACCATTAGTAACCACGCAGATATCGAGTGCCATTTCATTTGATTTTTCCACCAAATTCCGTATAATTTCCTTTTGATGAGGCGTATTCAGGAGTGGTTCCCCGCCAAAAATGGTAAGATACCTGCGTCGATTGGCAAATTCTACCTTTACATACCGGAAGAAGGCATCTATCAATTCCGGAGTAGCATGCTGGTTGGGGTTGGTATATTCATCCTGGTAACAGTAACTGCAGCTAAAGTTACAACTGTAATTCGGGACAAAAAAGAGCTGAACTTCCTCCTCATCCCGTTGATCCAAAAAATCAAAGTAACTGTTGCGATAATGTTTATTTTCACCTTCCTGCGTTACCAGATAGCCTTTCTCTGCCAGGTTCTGTAATGTTTCCGGATCAATTTTGCTTCCCTCTTCAAAAGTCTTCAAAGCGTTAGCCTCCTCTTTGGAAAGCAGATCTGCATTACCGCTTAATAGATTGACCGTAAAATACTGGTCGGAATTCAGTACCCTGGAAACTATATTGTGTTTTGATTTGATCATCAGTGTTCAATAAAAATTTATGAATAAGCCTACCGGGAAATCACTCTCCCGATAGGTTATTCAAATTGATTTAGTCGTGGCAGCCCACAACCGATTTGGAAGTTTTGGCACAGCACTGGGCTATGACAGCATTTTTCTGTACTTCCTGCTTTTTAACTAAACTTTTCATGTAGAATAATTAATTATTAAAATGTGCCTATTTATATGCTTAGAAAAGCCATTTTTAGGTGTCGGAGCGAATGCTACGATCCGCAACAACATGATTTGGTATTAGGCCTTTCTCCCGCTACCGTGAAACTGGAGACTTCCACCTTGCCTTTGAGGTATGGTTTGGATTCTTCCAGAATTGTGATGGACTGAAATCCTGTATCAGCCAGTGTTTTAAGGTATTCTTCACGGGTAACGGAACCTGCCCAGCATTCTGCTACGGCAACCGGGTCGCTCCTGTATTCGTCAGGGACCGGTGAAGTAGAATAAATATCGCTTACCACGAAACGTCCCCCCTTTTTCAAGATTCTGAAGATCTCGCTCCAGACAGCTGCCTTATCCGCCGCATGATTGATGGTGCAATTGGAGACCACTAAATCGGCCGTCTTATCCGGCAGATCCAGCTTTTCTAGATCACTCCTGATGAATTTGACGTTATTAATCCCAAATTTAAGTGCGTTCGATCTTGCCGTTTCCAGCATTCCGTCAGAGATATCGATTCCATAAGCAAAACCTTCTTCTCCGGCTTGTTCTGCCATTCGCAGTACATCTGTTCCTCTTCCGCTGCCGAGGTCTACACATACTTCACCTGGTTTGACTTCAGAAAAATTAAGGGCGCCTCCGCAGGAAAGACAACATTCCGTATTGGCTAATTCGCTGTAC
>Ga0209125_1003001_pt1 | contig 12165 bp, 8 predicted proteins | sample BarGraIncub1131A_FD_184503 | JGI IMG/M metagenome (GOLD analysis project Ga0209125, IMG submission 184503) | Arctic peat soil microbial communities from Barrow, Alaska - Barrow Graham LP Incubations 11-31A (SPAdes) (version 2) | ecosystem: Environmental > Terrestrial > Soil > Wetlands > Peat... | reverse complement strand
GAGCAAAGGAAATTTCTGGGTGTTTACAGGAAATTCATACTGGAGCCGCCGTTTACATCTGGATTTAAAAGAATACTTCTTTAACGCGGAAACTTTTTTAAGGGCGAACCTGGAAATGGCGATACTACATTTTGACGACTATAAAGACTGCTCTTGTGTTTCAAAGGCCATCAATTGGAGTCCAGGCGTTGCAACAGAAACAGCTTTGATGGGTGTTAAGGTATCATACCCGTCTGATAAGGATCCTTGGGAGTCCAAAGACCCTATCCTGGACGATCCGGCAAAACTGGAGATGTTGGAATACCCGGATTTCTACATCAGTCCATTTATGGCCTATGTACACCGCATGTATTCAGAAATCTGCGAAATGGTTGACAAATATGCACCTGATTTCAAGGTGAATTTCCCCAGTATATTTAGAAGTCCCTTTGCAGTAGCATGCACCCTTAGGGGTATGGAGAACCTGCTGATAGATATGTATGACAATCCGGATTTTGTACACAGGTTGATGTCTTATGTAACCGAGACGCGTATTCGATGGGAAAAAGAACGTGCAGTGTTCCTTGGGCAGAAGATTCCGGCCATGAAAATCGGGAACGATGAAGTTAACTGTCCTACCATCTCGCCGGCGCTATACAAGGAATTCATTTTACCGTATGAAACAAAACTTTTGAAGTTTTATGGAAAACTTGATTATTTTCATAGTTGCGGCAATATTACTCCATTACTGGAAAGTATCAAAACGCTTTCCCCGACCCTTCTACATATCAGTTCATGGACAGATTTGCGTAAAGCGGCAGAAATTTTCTCGGGCACTAGTACCAGGTTTGAGGTATGGGTACATCCTGCAGAGGATGTGATGATGGCGAGCAGAGAGCATGCTTTGGAAAAGATATCGTGCATAGCAAGAACCTGCAGCGAATATAAGGTGCCTGGATATTCCATTGTAAGTGGGAATATCCAGGCTATGGATTCTTTTGAGAAGGACGATTTCCAGATCAAACAGTGGGTGGAGGTTTGCCATAAGGTAATAAAAGACAATTTTAAATAAGAAAAACAACTAATAGTTTTTGATAGATAGTGTAAAGTAAGATATGAAAAAAGAAACCGAAAAAATTATCTTTTTGAACCTTGAAAAGTGAAAATATTCCTCTATCATAAAGGTGGTTGAAGCCGTCCGCCACCCTTGACAGCATGACAAATCAATACTCTGAAATTATCACCGACGGCGAAGAAACTCAAAAACAGATAGTATTCGTCGTCTTATTCACAGCAGTTTAGCATTGATTTGTCACGCTATCAAGGGCAAGTCCAAAAGCATAGCTTTTGGATGGCTAGTTTTTTACCTCAGGCTCAAAATCTAAAAACATACAGTTGTTAAACAACTTGGTTTTGTTGCATATTTAGTATAGTTTTTTGACCAAGGTAAATAAGAATTTGCCACTTAGCAGGCATGTTTCCAGCATCTTTAAAAGCATCTATCTCATTTAAAGGCTTCCAGTAATTATATGGATGCGGACGCAGAAAATTATAATAAGCGACCCAAAGTGATACGCCATAGAGTGCACCGTTATCACAACCGTAGCCACAAGTGACACGGTAAGAAGATTTGAAGGTGCGGTTTAAGCGTTCCACTACTTGCTTTACCCAGCGGAATTCGGTTGATACAGCATCATCATTGGTAAGTCCAATGACCTGTGTTACATCAAAATCCCAGCCTTTTTCAAGTTTTCATTGCTGACTGGCAAGTGGATATGCACTATATCCATCAGCAATGAATTTTAAAGCTTTTCCTGGGAAGGTTTTGAACTTTCCAAGAGCCATACGCATTGCAAGGATGCATGAACCTACAGCACGGTTATCAGATACTTGATAGCCAAGAATAGATTTTTTACAGGCATCCATGATAATCCAGACATAATGGTTGATGCCCTTTACCTTTATGTAGGTTTCATTTACTGAAAGTATGTTGGAAGGCTTGTAGTCAAAGCTATCTGTAAATGGCTTGATAACAGCGGCTGCTGTCATGGCATAGTGAGCAACCATGGTATGTGAAATGTTGATGCCATGAATCTCTTTCAAAGCATGTGAAGTTTGTCTTGTAGATTAACTTAAGATTGACATGATATGTAAGGCACAATCCCATGATGTGAGAATTGAACTTTTTGAAACTAAAGTTAATTGCATGCTTTGGAAGTTCATGTAAATCCATCTTAAAGAAATCTATAGTGAATTCACGATAGAGATAATGGAGCTTGTATTTATGTTTATCAGTAGGCTTTAAGTTTTTAGATAATTTGGAAAGATTTCGTTGATAATAGGAGCATTTGGCGTTTGTACATTTATGAATGCGAAAATGTTTACGGTCTTTCTTGGGAACAAGGATATTGCTACAATAAGGGCAAAGTAGAACCAGAGGATGATTATAGTAATTAGATTCGTTGAAATGTTCATTACAGATTTTACAAAGGTATTGCCCTTTAGAACCATTGTTTTTATAAAGATACTGATGAGGAGCACCACAACGTGGGCACACAATAGTTTCAGGGATAGTAGTTTGAGATCTATGATTCACTGGTACAACAGTTTTACCATATTTGTGTTGATAATAAGCCAGAAGAAGCTGATAATCTACTGGTTCAGGAATAAAAATTTTCGGAAGCTTATCAACTTTAAATTTTTGATATTCTGGACTGTGGGAATCATCAAAAGCCCACTGCTTAAGAGGAATATATTTCGCAATAAATAAAAGTAGTATTGATAAAATTATATATTTATACATCTTCTATTGACATTTTTATTGAAACATGATAACGTTTACTTATCGAATTTAATGTGTAAGTGTCTATAATAGTTATTAAAATTTTGGAGGTTACTATGTAATATTATGAAAATGCAGAGTTGGGAAGGACAATAATCCTTCGATTGGATCCAGGTGACTATGTTCTGGAAAGTATTCAGAAGGTAGTAGAAGAAAAAGGCATAACAGATGGTTATATTTCTTCGGCAATCGGAACACTGGACTATTGTGTGCTACATATGGTGACGACAACAGGTTATCCAGCAGTAGAATATTTTGAGAAATGGAACGACAAACCACTTGAGTTATCTTCGATTTCAGGTATCATTGCAAATGGTCAGCCTCATCTTCATTCTGTCATATCTGATAAGGATAAAGCAGTGGGAGGCCATCTGGAGCCAGGATGCAGGATACTATATTTTGGAGAGATCATTATACAGGAGATCAAAGGTCAGACACTGATAAGGGAGAAAAATAGCAAGAACATTAATGAGTTGAAATTAAAAACTTAAAACTTAAACATGTAAAATATTCACTGCAATAGATAAAACACTTTATACCTTAAATAATCAGTGGGCAAAACATCGATGATTCTTCGATTTTTAACCACTGAAAAAATAAATTTTTATAGTGGTTTATCCATATTATAATAAATTTTTAAAGTTTCTTAAAGGTATGAGGAAGACTTATACCTTACTGCATAGGCTTCGAAAGCCATTAGGATTTTAATTTCATTGTGAGGTATTTTTATGAATAGCACTACTATTTTGCCACTTAATCCAAAAGAGACAAGTAAAATGGAAGCTTCATGGATTAGTAGACTCATAACTGCTCTTGTGCGTTACAAATATTTATATCTATTGCTTGTTCCAGGGATACTATACATAATCATCTTTTGTTATGGACCTATGATCGGACTGGTTATATCCTTTCAGGATTTTAAGATAACAAAAGGAGTTTTCGGGAGTAAATTTGTTGGTTTTGATAATTTTACTTATTTGCTTAAATCTCCACAGTTTTTAGCTGCCTTTCGTAATACTTGTATTATTAGCTTGTATAAAATTATATTTAGTTTTCCTACTCCAATATTGTTAGCTTTATTAATAAATGAGATACGTATAAATATTTTCAAGCGCAGTGTGCAGACGATAATTTACTTACCGCATTTTCTTTCATGGGTAATTATGTACGGACTCATATTCAATTTGCTTAAGGATTTTGGTCCGATAAATCAGCTCGTCCGCGCATTCGGGGGAGATACGATATTTTTTTTAAGTGATGTAAGGTATTTTAGAGGTGTTGTAGTACTGTCGGATATTTGGAAAGAAATGGGCTGGAATTCAATAATCTACCTCGCTGCTCTAGCCGGAGTTCCTCTGGAACTTTATGAATCCGCAAAAATGGATGGTGCCAACCGTGTTAATATCATATTCGGAATTTCTCTGCCATATATCCTACCGACGATAATAATTATGTTTTTGTTGCGTATTGGCAATGTATTGAATGTGGGATTTGAACAAATTATTTCATTATATAATCCGTCGGTATACAGCGTAGGCGATATTATTGATACGTATGTATTCAGAGTGGGTTTTATACAAACAGAGTTTGGCGTATCCGCCGCAGCTGGTATGTTTAAATCAGTTATAGCCTGTATTATGGTTGTCTTTATGAATAATATGATGAGGAAATATGAGCAGGAAAGTCTATTTTAAATGGAGGTGATGTTTTTGGGAAAATTAGTTCAAACTAATCAAAAAATGAAAGTAAATATTCAAAATAGTTGGGGAGACCAAATTTTTAGTATAACCAGTGGATTGGTTTTAGCTATTATTTGTCTGCTAACTCTGTTACCTGTGGTGACTGTCATGCTCAACTCATTGACACCAACGAAAGATCTGGTTAATAATCCGAATTCATTCATAGTTATACCAAGCTATATTACCTTTAATCATTATATATGGCTTTTTAAAGGGAGTCAGCGCATTTTCACCGCCTATACCATCACCATACTGAGAACCCTTGTTGGAACGTTCTTATGTTTGTTTATGACTGTGGTTACTGCTTATCCACTTTCAAAAAAATATCTACCCGGTCGTAATGGTATTATGAAATTGTTTTTTTTCACTTTGATTTTTTCTGGGGGAATGATTCCAACATTTTTAGTAGTTAATGGGATGAAGATAACCGATACTTTCTTTGCTCTATTAATTCCATGCGCGTTAAACGTATACTATATGATCATTATGAGGACTTTTTTTGCGAGTATCCCGGAGGAGATTAGTGAAGCAGCACGTATTGATGGCGCTTCCGATGTTACTGTTCTGTTTAAAATTATCTTACCGCTAGCTTTGCCGTCAATGGCTGCCATTGGATTGTTTTATGCCGTTTTTCACTGGAACTCATTCATGGATGTGGTTATGTATATTAATAAAAGATCGTTATGGCCTCTTCAAATGCTCTTGCGCGAGATTCTTGTTACAAATGATATTGGTGAGCTTTCTCTTGGCGGATTGATACAGGATGCTGCGAGGCCACCCGCTTCGGTCATAACTAACTGCACTCTTGTTGTATCGGCTCTACCGCTTATGTGTATTTATCCATTTTTACAAAAATACTTTGTAAAAGGTCTGATGATTGGTTCAGTAAAAGGTTAACACTTATTCCTATCTGAACAAATTCCTTCGTATAGTTCTATACGACAGGATTTGTAATAAATAATAATGGAGGAACTAGAAATGGTAAAATGTAAGAGAAGTTTTGCAATGATCCTAGCTGTAATATTAACCATCACGTTATTTACTGCTTGCGGCAAAAGCTCTGTACAAACAGAAGGAAGTCCGACCGCTTTGGCATCATCAGAGACTCCGGGGGTTATAAAAATCCTATTTACCAAAGGTGGTTTTGAATCGCCAGCGGCAAATGATATTATTAAACAACAAATGGAAAAGGATTCGGGAGTAAAATTTGAATTTATCTCTCCACCATCGGCAAATTTTACCGAGAAGCTTCACCTTATCCTTGCATCCGGAGATTTACCCGACATTGTTGCTTTAAACTTAAAAAATGACGTATTTAAATACGCTCAAGAAGACCTCTTACTTGACTTAAAGCCTTATATGAATTTAATGCCTGACATTAAAAAACTTATTCCACAATCAGCAATGGATTACTATACGGTTGACGGAAAACTGCTAGCAATCCCCAAATGGACTACCACAAAGCGCTATAATATGATTATTAGAAACGACTGGCTTAAAAAACTTAACCTTAAGGTACCAACGACCCTTGATGAGTTGCATGATGTTTTAGTTGCTTTTGTTAATAAAGATCCGGACGGAAACAAAATCAAGGATACCTATGGTATTAGTGGCCTTGGACTGGATTCATTCGATTACATATTCGGTGCGTATGGCGTAATAATGGGTGAAACCAGCTGGAATGCACCTGACACGCACTGCAACATTTACTTCTCTGAAAAAAATGGTAAACTGGCTCCAATGGCTACACTTCCTGCGACCAAAGATGCTCTGACCTTGCTGGCTAAATGGTACTCGGAAGGCCTGATTGATCCTGAGTTTGCATCGCAGAAGGGGGCTGTTTATGATGAAAAGATGGTTAGTAACAGATATGGCGTAACGACATACTGGTGGAATTGGGACGCCCAGCGTGAGGTTGCCATGAAGGCTATCGACCCTAATGCTGAACTCCTCCGTATTGCACCGCCTACAGGTCCTAATGGTCTGTCAGGTTTGAGAGCTGTTCCTGAAGTAGTATGTGGTGTTAGCGTTATAAAAACTACCAAGTACCCTCAAGAATGTGCAAAATTTATGAATTATTTACATACTGAAAAAGGTATGTTAACATCTTATACCGGTGTTGAAGGAGTTCACTGGGAACAAAAAGATGGTAAATACTTAACATTACCTCAGTTTGACAAGGACAACAAGTGGATTCAATGGTATTTCCTTTTTGAAAATGAGCAACCGCTATATAAGGTTGAGACTTACCTTGCTCCATCACGCCGTGACGCACTAAAATGGAATGTAATTTCAGACGCAGCCAGTACAATTTCAACGGATGCCCAGATCAAATACACTAATGATCTAACTGCCCTTGTAGCGGACTACTTTACACGTTTTATAACTGGTAAGACTCCTTTGACCTCGTTTGATAAATTTGTAAGTGATTTTAACAGTCGCGGTGGTCAAGAATGGACTGATCAGGTGAATAAGATTTATCAGTCAAAGAAAAAGTAATATAAAATAAAGTTATGGCGCAATATACAATTTAAGGAGAATATATAAATGAGTATAACATTAAGAGAAAAGTTTTTCGGCTGCATCTGTGGTGCACACATCGGTTCAGCTATGGGAGCGGTTGTTGAAGGATGGACTTATTCAAAAGCCCAGGAAAAATTCGGCACATTGGATAGACTGGTTCCATATGAGCATTACCACAATGGCTGGATGCGTGAAGCTGGTACCACCGAGGATGGTATCGACCGTCAAAAACTTATGATTACCGCTATTATTGAAAAAGGTGGCCGTGTTAATGCCGAGGATGTACGCAGAATTTGGTGTCGCGACATTAGGCCGGATGCACCAGGTGGCATTTCAGAGCCCTTTGAAGGGGAACTGTTGGCAATGGCCAAAACAAAAATCCCAGCTCGAGATCTTGGCCGGTATTGTGATTATTCAGGTCTTAATAGCTTCGCACGTGCTTGCCATCCCATCGGGTTGATTAACGCAGGAGATATTAAAGGAGCAATTGCGGATGTATTAGAAGTCGGACAGCTATATCAGATATCAAACAGTCGTGGCCTTAAATGGGCTTGTGTAACAGCGGTCGGAATAGCTGCCGCTACATGTCCCGGTGCCACTGTGGACAGTGTCCTGAATGCCATCTTTGACAACCTTGATGAACGGGCTCATGTCCCAGGTCGTGATGATGGTTGGTATGCAGATTATGCTGGGGTTAACCTTGTCGATGAGATTAAGGCAGGTCTGAAACTGACCGCCAACTGCAAAGATTTCCGTGAAATGCGTGAGGCATTTGATTCAGTATACAACGGTGGTGGAATGCCTTACAACATGAGTTATGCAAACGAAGTAGTAACAAAAGGTGTCTGTGTGTTTAAAATGACTGGTGGAAACCTTAAAGAGACAATTATCTCTGCAGTCAATCTGGGGCGTGACACCGACTGCGTCGCCGCTGTAGCGAGTGGACTTGCCGGTGCTCTTGACGGCACGGCTTCACTTCCACTGGAATGGATCAAGCAGGTTGATTATGCTACTACAGTACACCGTTTCACAAATAACAAACGTACCCTCTGTGAACATTCCGATGGTTTATATGATGCATTTAAGAATCGCTTAAGAAAAATGCGCGAATTCGCCGCTGAGATGGATATTGAATAAAATTGATTAAAGGAGAATACTTAAATGAGCGTAACATTAAGAGAAAAATTCTACGGCTGCATTTGTGGTTCTCATATTGGCTCAGCGATGGGAGCAGTTGTTGAAGGCTGGTCATATTCCAAAACCCAGGAGAAATTCGGCACATTGGATAGACTGGTTCCATATGAACATTACCACAATGGCTGGCTTCGCGAAGCAGGTACCACCGAGGATGGTATCGACCGCCAAAAACTTATGATTACCGCTATTATTGAAAAAGGCGACCGTATCACTGCCGAGGATGTCACAAAGATTTGGCGCCGTGATATTAAGCCGAATGCATCGGGTGGCATTTCAGAACCCTATGAAGGGGACCTGCTTGCTATGTCCAGAACAAAAGTCCCTGCACGTGATCTTGGCCTTTATATCGATTATGCAAATCTCAACATGGTTGCACGGTCTTGCCATCCAATTGGGTTGATTAACGCAGGAGATATACAATGCGCAATCGATGATGTATTTGACGTAGGTCAGCTGTATCAGTCTCCAAATAGCCGCGGTATTAAATGGGCGTGTGTCACAGCGGTCGGAATAGCTGCCGCTACCCGTCCTGGAGCCACTGTCGACAGTGTCATAGATGCAATCTTTGACAATCTTGATGAACGGGCCCGCGTCTCTGGCCGTGATGATGGCTGGTATGCAGATTATGCCGGTGTTAATATTGTTGATGAGATTAAAGCAGGTTTAAAGCTGACCGCTGATTGCAAAGATTTCCGTGAAATGCGTGAAGCATTTGCAACGGTATATAATGGCATAGGAATGCCTTATAACGTGAGCTTTGCAAACGAAATTGTAACCAAAGCTATCTGCGTGTTTAAAATGACTGGTGGGAACACTAAAGAGGCGATTATCAGTGCAGTTAATTTAGGGCGCGATACCGACTGCGTTGCCGCAGTTGCGGGTGGTCTTGCCGGTGCTCTCAACGGTGTGGATACCATTCCGCCGGAATGGATCAAGCAGGTCGATTATGCCACTTCCTTGCACCGATTCACAAATAACAAGCGCACTCTCCGTGAACATGCAAACGGATTATATGGTGCATATAAAAACCGCTTGAGGAAAATGTTAGAATATGCTAATGAGATGGATATTGAGTAAATTCTCTTCATAAATCTTATGATTATACTTTGATGACACGTTACTTGAGATGAATTGTTTTGAAATTACCAATAACAAAATCATAATCTTTCAACCAGGCATTGGAAACATATTTTTCACTGCCTGGTTGAATTATTGTATGAGCTATATTAATGTAGTAATAACAATTCAGGCGGATTATACGGTGTATATAAAAAACGCTTGAGGAAAATGAGCCAATTATCGCTGAAATGGACATTGAGTAAATAAAACAAAATATTGGAAAATTTGAGGGATATTTATGTTGAATGAACTTATAAAAATAACAAAAGCGAGCACTAAAAGAATTTCTACATGGGATCAAACCGGAAAAAACTCTGATTTCTGGAAAATTCAACCGGGTGAGTCCCGAGTTCTGGCCGAGATAAACGGACCAGCCAAAATCACGCACATCTGGATGACCCAACATAATTCCGATCCGGATTTTCTTCGTGAGATTGTTCTGAGCTTCACATGGGACAACGAGGAATTTCCCAGCATTTTAGTCCCGCTCGGAGACTTTTTCTGCCTGGGACACTCAATGGTCAATTCATTCCAAAGCTTGCCGTTTACTGTTTCAGCCAGAACGAACAATATATTTGGCGGTTATGCAGCACTCAATTGTTACTTGCAGATGCCCTTTAACGAACTGGCGAGGATTGAGCTGATCAACGAATCGCATGCTGAACATACCTGCTATTTCCATATTGATTATGAGACCTGCGATTCATTATTTGATAAGGATGTAGGATTGTTGCACGCCTGCTTTAAGAGGGAGAATCCTACCACTGGCTGGGCACATGAAATCACGGCCAATACACCGCCGGTAGATATCCCAAATCTATCAGACAAAGACAACTATCTTATATTAGATGCCGAAGGAGAAGGTCAATTTATCGGTTTTAACCTTTCTGTCACCAATTTTCACAGGCTGCTTAAAAATCCGTATGAAAGGTTTTGGTGGGGAGAGGGAGATGAGATGTATTTTATTGACGGTGAGCCATGGCCGCCGAGTATACACGGAACAGGGAGTGAAGATACATTCAATCAAGCCTACGGAATGCAGCGGAACGCATTTATTTACAATGGTTCTTCAATTTTTGAAAACGATACGAATGGATATCAGACATCCTATATTTTCTACCTGACTAATCCGATCCGGTTTCAAAAAAGTATACGAGCTTCAATCGAGCACGGGCATGCCAATCATCAATCAAATGAATATTCATCAGTTGCATACTGGTATCAGAAGGAACCTCATAAAAAATTCGGTATTATACCTGCTATTCAACGCATTCCGCTAAGACAATCCTTCAGTTTTCCGGAAGGCAGTCGCACGCCTCCCATTACCATGGAAATTACCGAGGCAATGGGAAAAAGCAAAGAACAATGGCAGGAACATTATTTTACACGCGAAGAACCGGGAAGGTATTAAAATATACCGGGAATCCACAAGATTCCATAGTATGCTCGTTAATGAGAAGTGAATTTAGGGAGCTTTAAATTCTGTGAAAACACAGCAAATTTAAAGACATTATTAATTTATTAGTAGGTGATAAGTTTGAAACTCTTAAAATTTGACACCATCTAAAAAGGGGCATAACAAAACAAGCCATAAAGAATATGGCAAAAAAATTAGTAGCAATTAAACTACAGCATCAACCTTAGAAATTTGGTAGCCTTGCCTTTGAAGAATAAAAATAGCTTGCTCTACAGAAACATCTCTGTTAGTTGGAATAATATCAGATTTTTTGTAAAGCTCGGCGTTGTAAGGCTCATTCTTTTTAAGGATTTGATAAATGGCAGTCAGCAACATTCGAGCAATCGCAATAATAGCCCTTTTGTGACCTCTGCGTTTTTTGATGGAAAGATAACGATTTTTAAATTCAGGGTGCTTGTCCGATTTAACTGCAGCATTTGCAATTTGAACTAAAAGAGGTTTAAGGTAAGCACCTGCACGAGAAATGCGAACAGATTTCTTTTTGCCAGCACTTTCGTTGTTTTGTGGAGTAAGCCCTGCCCAAGAGCATAAATGTTTCGCTGTCATAAACACGCTCATGTCAACACCAATTTCTGAAATTATTGCGATAGCAGAAAAGGGGTTTTTAATAGGCGGAACAGTAGAAACAAGCTCAATTTGTGGGATATACTTCTGGGAAATACCGAGAATAACGGATTCTAAATTTAACTTACAAAGAGAAATACTGTCCATATGCGAAAGAATAATCTTCATTTTCTCACCTTGTTCGGGTGTAATATTGCCGTCAATAGCAAGACCAATATCTTCAGATTTTTTGAGCATTGAACCATGCAATAAATCTGTTGGATCAAAGTTATTGTCGTTTGGATTGTTTAGCAAATGTGCTGTGATAGCAGAAGCACTTTTTCCAAAGACATCTGAAACAACATTAGCGAGTTGAATATTGGAAACTGTTAAGCAATTTTGAGCACGATTTTTCTCGCCAGTATTGAAGTTAGTAAGCTTAGTGCGATAACGCATTAAATCTCTCAATTGACGAATGTCCAAAGGTGGGATAAAACTACCAGCAACAAGGTCGTGCTTAAAAATGTCGGCAATCCATTTAGCGTCTTTCTTTTCAGTTTTCTTGCCACGAATAGCTTTGACATACTTTGGGTGAGCAAGGACAATTTTGCAGGTTGTTTCTAAAATGTTGAAAACAGGTACCCAGTACTTTCCAGTAGATTCCATACAAACGTCACTGCAAGAGTGAGACTTTAACCACTCTGCCAACTCTCTTAACCCTTTTGGTGAAGGTAGAAAAGCGATGA
>Ga0209125_1002999_pt1 | contig 12169 bp, 12 predicted proteins | sample BarGraIncub1131A_FD_184503 | JGI IMG/M metagenome (GOLD analysis project Ga0209125, IMG submission 184503) | Arctic peat soil microbial communities from Barrow, Alaska - Barrow Graham LP Incubations 11-31A (SPAdes) (version 2) | ecosystem: Environmental > Terrestrial > Soil > Wetlands > Peat... | reverse complement strand
TGATAAATTATCTGAAAGCATATGTATTAAAGGAAACCGTCGACTGTTTTGTGGTTGGGCAACCCCGACAGATGAATAATACAGACAGTGAGTCGGTTAAGTTTATTGAACCGTTTGTTAAATTGTTACAGAAGCAATTTCCTGCTATTCCTGTTGCAAGAATAGACGAACGATTTACTTCTAAAATGGCAACAGCTGCTATACTGGAAGCTGGGTTAAAAAAGAAAGATCGCCAAAACAAAGCACTGGTCGATACTGTTAGTGCTACGATAATTTTGCAATCTTATCTTGAGATGAGATCCGGCGGATTTATTTAGCTAATAAAAAAAATTAAGTAATGATTTTACCTATTGTTGCATACGGTCATCCAATGCTAAAAAAAGTGGCCGAAGAAATTACTCCTGATTACCCGGAGTTAAAAGAATTCATCGATTCGATGTGGGAAACTATGTATGCCTGCGATGGCCTGGGCCTTGCGGCGCCACAGGTTAATCGTTCTATTCGGATATTCGTGATTGATATTTCTTCTCATGTTGACGATCTACCCGAAGGGTCTAAACTTAAACGCGTCTTTATTAACCCTCAGATTCTGGAAGAAGAAGGTACTGATTGGCCATTCAGCGAAGGTTGTCTCAGCATCCCGGAGATACATGAAGACGTTATACGTAAACCTTCTATAAGAATTAAGTATGTGGATGAACAGTTTGTTGAACATGACGAACACTTAGATGGTGTCTTAGCGCGTGTTGTTCAACATGAATACGATCATCTGGAAGGTATTCTATTTGTTGATCGGTTAAGCCCTTTACGCAAGATTATGCTTAAACGCAAGCTTACTGATTTGTCACAGGGTAAGATAAAAGTAAAATACCGAATGATTTTCCCAACGCTGCCGAAAGGGAAGAAGTATTAAAGTTTTCCTGATAATATAAAAAGCCATTTCAGCAGTTTTCTGAAATGGCTTTTTATATTTAAACTGAAACTTCAAACCGTTGGTAGAGCTTGTCGAATCTATATGTTTTTTATGCTTTATCTTTAAACTGAAAAACCGGCTTCAAGTACTTGTTTTAGTTGTGCCGGTTCAATATTCGGATAGAGAATTCCTTTCAGGCTGTATGAAATCTTTCCGGTTTGTTCAGAAACTATGATTGCAAAGGCATCCGAACGTTCGGTCAGTCCTACTGCTGCGCGATGACGCAAACCGATGTTTGATGCAAGATCAGGGCTAGCAGAAACAGGAAGAATACATCCGGCCGCTTTCATTCTATTATCTACTATTATCAAAGCGCCATCATGTAAAGGACTGTTTTTAAAAAATATATTCTCGATAAGCTGTGCCGAGATGCGCGCATCAATCATTTCACCAGTATCTGTAAATTCTTCCAGCTGATTATGTTGTGCCATTGCAATTAAAGCACCTGTTTTTGATAATGCCATTCGTCTGCATGCCTGAATGATAGGGTCAATGTCTGAAGGAGCATTACGGTATGAGAATTTCCAAAAAAGAAAACGGTGGCCATTTCGCCTGATGAATGTTGGCGTACCCAACAACAGAAGAAAACGTCGTATCTCCGGCTGAAAGACTACTATCAGGGCAATGAATCCTACACTGATAAAAGCGCCCAGGATTTCAGACAATAGCTCCATTTCAAAAAACTTAACCAGTCGCCACAATATAAAAATTGCAGCGATACCCAACATAATATTGATTGCTGCAGTTCCTTTCAGTAGGTTATACACTTCGTAAACAAGAAGGGCAACGAGTAAAATATCGATGACATCCAGGAAACGGATATTCAGAAAATCTGTCGTGAGGGTTGCAAATATAAACATATTAGTTTCAGGCTGTTAATTATAATAAATTTACTTTTTCAAAGTAGTCTTTCTATGAGTCATTCCAGTTATATACTTCGTAAAAGCATCTGGTTGATTTGGAGGTGCAATTTCAAATCCGATGTTCAGTGAATTATCATCCATAGCTTTATAAGTCAATCTGAAACGGGGCATATCCTTTTGTAATTCACTTGTAAGAACAATCGACTTATCGGCTTGATTAAAAGAAACGACATAATTAATGACGTGGCCTTCATTGTCGAAATAAATTGCCTTTGAAAGTGTTCCTGAATTATCAAGGTATATAATGAGTAAATCATCATGAATGGTTTCAGGTTTACCGTTCTTTGCAGGAAAGACTGTATGGTTTTTCCTAACCAGGATATTATCACGCAAATCTTTATTAAAGGTAAACGAACCAGTTCCTTCTCCCGGTTTACCTGAACCGCCACCAACCCAATCACCAAGAATGAAGTTCCATTCAGCTCCGGTAACAGGTTTTTGCTGAGCATATAAACAATTAGCACTCATAAATATGAGTGGAAGTATAACTAATAAAATAATTCCTGTTTTTTTCATATTAAAGAATAGCATCGAGTAAGATTGAAAAATATAAAAGGTACAATAAAAGCTTAACTGAGTCCTACAGACTTCAAATATACAATCTTTAATTGCTTGGTTATATATCGACAAAGAACTTTAATCTTTTTCGGGTAATTTGTCCCCCCATTGAAGTGTTTTTTTGTTTTTTTGTTGATGCTTCGTCCTCTTGCGGTGAGGCAGTTCATTCTGAATATTGGGAGTAAGTCTGAATTAAACCAAAGATTTTATTTCTTCTAAATAGTCATGTTGTAAATCTTCATGAAGTTTTTCTAATGCCTTATTGATTTTTAGTAATTGTCTCTGATAAAGATTGAGCAATGATTTATCGGCATATTTGAGATTATCTGTTTTCTTTATTTCAGTGCAAAAATGGATGCGTAATTCCACCTCTGTCTGTTTGTGTTTAGAGTATTTGATGAATTTATTCGTAATATTTAAAATTTTACGAATCTTTTTTTTAGTTAATACTGTAGTAAAATAGGTACTTTCATTGAAAAAAAAAGTTATTTCTTTTTTTACGGTTTCAATATAGTCATGCTCATTGTGTTCATAATGAAGTAGGTAGTGAAGCAACTCTTTGTTCTCTTTCTTGTATCTGGCAAGCTTCATACAGATTTCTACTACATCTTTTGTTGGCAGGAGACTAAGCTCTTTTTTGAGTCCGCTTAATGTGATTGTATCCATGTGGTAATAAGTTTGTGCCCGGTGAACACGCGGGATGTCATGAGCATTTAGTTTCTTTTTATTTTATGAATAAATTCCTGTTTCTCAGGTTTTCTTTAATGGTTTTAATAAATATTCCAGTCCGTTTGATTTTATAACAAAGATAGTTTCTAATAACATTCCCAGTTTACCTTGTGGAAAACCTGTGCGTTGAAACCATTCAAGATATGATACAGGAAGATTGCATAACAGTGTGCCTTTGTATTTACCAAAGGGCATTTGCATATTCACTATTTGTATAAGTATTTGTGGATCAGGTTGCATCATGATTATAGAAATACTAATCAAACTTAATTTTCTTTAATTATCTTCTTATCGGAATAATCAATCAAAGATAGTATTTTTTTAGTTTTGAATTAATTTGGGCAATAGGTAATAAGATTTCCTGTTAGCATTATTTTATTGTTGTTCCTTGAATTTCGTGCTTTCTATTATCCTATGTTAACAATTTTAAAAAACTTATCCTTGTATTGAGCAAAAGGAGAAAGAATTTGTTAATTATAAGAAACAAGCCATTAGCAACTCACTAAATAAAGGAATTCACTATGACAGATCTCAGAACTTCATACATGGGGCTTAAATTGAAAAACCCCATCATTGTAGGTGCCAATCATATGGTAGAAAAATTGGATAACCTAAAACGACTTGAAGATGCCGGTGCGGCAGCCATCGTTTATAAAACACTTTTTGAAGAACAGATTTCACTGGAAAAAATTCAGTTTCAGGAAGAATGGAATCAATACGATGAGCGGGGAGCTGAAATGGTGCATATCCATCCTCATCTTGAGCATGCAGGCCCTGCAGAACATCTGTTTAATCTGTCAAAAGCAAAAGAAGCATTGGGGATTCCTTTAATTGCAAGCTTAAATTGTGTTTATCAGGAAACGTGGGTAGAATATGCTAAAGAGATTTCGAAAACTGGAGTAGATGGTCTTGAAATTAATTTCTTTGCAGTACCCAAAGATTTGCAAACTGATGGTAGTCTCATAGAAGATATGCGTGTCAACATTTTGAAAGAAATTAAGCACGCTGTCAACATTCCTGTGAGTGTTAAGCTCAGCTACTTCTATACTAATCCATTGAATATGGTATCGAAACTTGCTAATGCAGGTGCAGATGCTTTTATTCTTTTTAATCGTCTCTTTGAACCTGAAATTGACATTGAAACACAAAAACATATTTCTTCATTAAAGCTGAGTAATGAAGGCGATTACCGTTTATCATTACGGTATATCGGTATGTTATACAAAAAAATTCAGTCTAGTCTTTGTGGGAACTCAGGAATATTTCATGGCAAAGATGTAATCAAACTTGTACTTGCAGGGGCGGATAGTGTACAAATTGTTAGTACTCTTTTCAAAAACAAACCTGAACATATTAAAACAATGCTTGAAGATATTAACGATTGGATGGAACGAAAGAATTACAAAACTATTGATGAATTTAAAGGTAAACTTTCCAAAATCAATACAAAAGATCCATTTGTTTACAAAAGAGCTCAGTATATCGACATTATTCTACGTTCCGATGAATTCTTAAAAGGGAATACATTGACCTAAATCATAATGTTTTTAAACTTAAAAAGGCTGCCCGTATTAAGGCAGCCTTTTTCCATTGTAGTTTAATTATTTTAAGAAACGATCTATCGTCATAAACAAGTTGGCCTTGTTTACGGGTTTAGAAAGAAAATCATTGCACCCGGCTTCAAGACACTTTTTTCTGTCTTCAAGTTGAGCATATGTAGTAAGTGCAATCACTGGAAGATTGGGCATGAATTTTTTAATTTCACGTGTTGCTTCATACCCATTCATCAATGGTAATTGGATATCCATCAATACAAGATCAAAACTATGATAAGACTTGCAAATCTCTATGGCTTCTTTACCATATTTTAGCAAAAAGTAATTCAGCATGAGTTTTTGAGAAGTAAAAATTCAAAAGATCAGAATTATCTTCAACATCTTCTACTACTAATATTTTTTTCCATAAAAATTGTAATCAAGCTTATGTGGATAATTATTTTCGATATTAACAGGTTTCATACCTAACGGAGTATAAGGGATAGTAAAATAAAATGATGTACCAATTCCTTCATCAGAATCTAACCACATATCGCCACCAAGCAGTTCAACTAAACCTTTGGAGATTGAAAGCCCAAGTCCGGTGCCACCAAATTGACGGGTATAGGTTTCTTCTTCCTGGCGGAAGCGTTCAAATATTAATGATTGTTGGTCTATTGCAATCCCCTTACCAGTATCCTGAACAAAGAATTTTAGATTCCCTTCGGTAACTGTATATCCGAATTTGATAAATCCTTCTTTAGTGAACTTCATTGCATTACTTAGCAGATTATAGAGTATCTGTCTTATCCGGACGTCATCAGATATAATTGTACTGTTATCTTCATCAAATGTTTTTTTGAGCACCAACTTGATTTCTGTTTTACAGTTCAGTACTTTTTCGTTTTCATAAGTAATTAGTAACTCATCAAGCAAGTGGTTGATGTTAAAACTGACTTTGCTTAATGTTAACTGGTTGCTATCTATTTTTGAAATATCCAGGATGTCATTAATAATTGAAAGAAGGTGCAAGCTGTTATTATTAATTATGTTAATGTATTGACGGCGTTCTTCCCCGGAGAGTGTCTCGTCTTCTAATAATTCAGAAAAACCGAGTATCCCGTTCATGGGGGGTACGAATTTCATGTGACATATTGTTCAGGAAAGCAGTTTTTAAACGATCACTTTCTTCTGCTTTTTCTTTGGCTTTAATTAAATCTTTTTCAAACTTCTTTCGCTCTGTGATGTCGCGAATGATAGCCTGGTAATATTTTATTCCGTCTACTTCCATAATCCGACCGCTGATTTCTACAGGGAATATATCTCCATTCTTGCGAACATGTGTAGTCTCATAAATGCTGCCGTCTGTTATTTTTAGCAAATCTAATTCCGCATCCAAAAGATCTTTTACTTCATTGGAGCGTAACTGTTTTATATTTATTTTTAAAATTTCATCACGAAAATATCCATATGAACTGATTGCTTTATCATTTGCTTCATAAATATTTCCTTTGAAATCGGAAAGGATGATGATGTCGTTTGCATATTTAACAAGATAATCAAAGTGCCGTAATATGATCTGGCGTTCCTGTTCGGTCTTAATAGAGTGACTCTTCCATATCATGTATAGAACGAGCGCACAGACAAAAATAAGTAAAAATGTAATGCAAACTACCCAAATTGCTTGTTTACGAATGGGTTGAAATACTTCATCGGTGTCAACTTTTGTCACTATAAACCAGGGTGTATTGGGTACGGATTCTAAAGCAGCCAATACTTTTTTGCCTCGATAATCTGACCCCTCGATAATCCCCTTGTAGCCCATTATGGCACGCGTAGCAGGTAAATCAGTGTCTGACATGGCGTTGCTTATACGTAAAGCACCATTTTTATAGTGACGCAGTTCATTAAGATAACGTACACTGTCTCCCTCGCGGCGGATAATCAGGTTTTCTCCTGTCATGCTTAGCGTTGGCCAACTCTGAAAGAGTGGATATAAATATTTGTAGGGATCGATATTTAATAATGCGACTCCTGAAAATCCTTCATGTTTATCAGGGTCCAGAAAAAGAGGTATAGCCACAAAAATGCAGATTGTCTTTTCATTGTACCAGCTAAAATCAGAAATAACAATATCTTTTTTTTGGATAGACTGATCAATAATCAGTTTACCTGATTCAGTCAGGGTTCATTGAAATTGGTGTTAAAAATGACTTTGTCTGACGGATTTACAAGCAATGCCTTAGGATAGTCAAATTCTTTAAGGAGTGATTTAGTCCATTCAGAAATTGTCTGATGGTTTACGTTTGGATTGATTCCAAGATTTAATCTCGTTTGAGTTAAATTCCCCGAAGCTCTGCTTCGAAAGGAAAATGTTTTCAGTGAAAACCTCGTCAGCTCTGCTGCGAGGTAGTTTATTTCGTTAATATGTATAATTACCGGTTGATTATAATAAATAGTTTTTGCATCGGATAACAGGTTGTTTCGCCAATTTACTATCTGTTCTATTTTTAGTTTGTTTATTGCTGCAAGTTCGTTATGCTTTTCTTTGGTTATATTATTTTTCTGACTCAGGTAAAGCATGTAGGCTCCTGAACAAAGAGAAACGGTAAGAAAAGTGAAAATAGCAAAGAGTGCTTTTGATGTATTGCGTGAATTAGAAAAGGTCATATTTTTATCTCCTTACTATTTAGAAATAATATAAATAAAATTTATTGTTTTTAAAATCTCTTATATTATCACATTGCAGAAATTAAATTGTTTATAAAATTTAAAATTTAGAATGTTATCATAATGGAAGATAGATAGTTTAATTTGGCTTTATGGAAAATAAAAAGACATGCAACATAATGTGCATGTCTTTTTACAATGACAAAAAATTTATAACAAAATTTATATAAAACTTATTATTTTACTTCAATTAAATTGAAGCCAGGTCTCAAACTGATTGTATTATTGACAGGCTTAATTTTCTTATTGTTTAAATAGATTATTGAATTTCCTTCAGGAATTAAAACAAAATCTGCAGTCATTGTCTTAGGAATCTCTACTGTGAACCTTTTCGAATTATTATCCAGTTTCTTGTAGTTGGCAATAATCGGTCCTATTCGTGTCGGTACTTTGATTCTACTGAACGACAAATGACTGAGCTGTGGTTTTATCTCAGCTTTTTCAAAACCAGGCTCAACAGGCTTAATACCCCAGGTGTAGCGTGTAATTATATTTACAGGAGCAGCTCCCCAGGCATGATTCCAATCTGAATTTGGTTTATATTTCATATCCCAGGTTTCCATTGCCATCGTAGAGCCCGACTTGATCATATTCCACCAACTCCGATCATTTTTGGCAGTCATCAAATTGATGGCCCAATCTGATTCTTTATATTTGTAGAGTCCTTCAAGCAGGAATTGAGCGCCATAAACACTGCAAGCCATTCCTCTTGATTTGATAAACGAGGTCACTGTTTTAATGTGTTCTGTTGGAACCAAATCAAAAGCCAAAGCAAACATGTTGGCATGAATCGAGGAGTGATTAGAATTTTCACCATCGACATAAATCCCCTTCTCTTTATTAAACAGCTTATCGTTAATAGCTTTCCTGACCAATAATGACTTTTGCAAAAACAATGCAGCATCTTCTTTTTTATGCAGATAACCGGCCAGTTCAGCCATTATCTTTAAATTCACATAGTGAAATGCATTCACCACTGTATTTATATTCGTCATATCATATTCATCACGTTCTCCACCAGGCCAGTCTACAATATCTTGTAAGCGTTGATTATTATTATTAAAACCAAGCCTTTTCATAAAATCATCATTCATCACAGGTGATTTTATACTGATTAAGCCATCTTCCCGCTCCAAATCAATCAATGTTTTTACCTTTAAAGCATCCCAGTTTTTTAAGAGGGATTCACTATTCCCAGTATACAAATAGTCAGTATAAAAAAGTAAAACGGTGTGCAGAATCCATTCTGTCGGCCAGGTAGGATGATTGATGAAATATTCATTTGTCCTGCGGGCAAGTCCATACTCCTGATCCACACTATAATGTCCTAACTGATTGATGTATGCATCAGCCTCATATGGAATACGTTCACGTTCTCCATCAACATATAAGCCACAAAAACTGGTCGCTTTAATGGTGTATTTACACAAATCCCAGACCTTGTTTAGGATGGTATCTGAGCTGGTAAAGTCACTGGCAGTATCATTGAACGGATAATTAAATACTTTTTGTTTTACGTTTTTTAGAGAAGGAGTAGATTTAAAGTGCTCTAATTCACAGTATCTGAAAGGCATAATCACACCAAACGAGTCGGGTAAAGCAATTGCAGCACCGGTGGTATTCCTTTTATCAGCAGCTAATTGAATAATATATTCAGTTTTGGAAGGTGTAACGGGCAAAATAATCTTCTGGTAACGGATTGTTCCACCTGGTCTACGATCAATTTTATTGGCCTCACTTAGTTTTTCACCCAGATGAATAATGATAGTATCGTTCTGATTTTGTTTTAAATTTAAAACCAAAGTTCCAAAAGCATCTTTTCCAAAATCAACAAAATAATAATTCTCACCGGTTTTATGAATACTAACGGGTTCTCTTAAAGAGGATTGAAATTTGGGATTAGTGTCTACGGAATTGTTTATTTGCCCATTACAGGTAATGGTGAAAACGATAAGAACAAGAAAAATAATTGATAATTGCTTCATTTTTGTTGATTTATGTTGTCTATTAATGATAAAGTGTTAATAAGTCGGATGTATTTATTCCATAACATTTGACTTACAAAGACAAATATAATGTAGTTAGCATTCATTTACGACCAATAGAAATAAAAATTAAAGTGTTACGCCGCTTTTAAAGATAGCTATTTCCCGAAACCCACTCTTCTCATGATTGATCTTTTCACCATTCACTGTTTTTAAAACTTTATCTATTAGTTGGTCAAGTAATTCATTTACAGAAATGTTCTCAATCAGGGTTCCTGCATTGAAATCTATCCAGTGGGGTTTGTTTTCTGAAAGCGGTGTATTGGTCGAAATCTTTAATGTTGGAACGAAACTTCCGAACGGAGTACCACGTCCGGTCGTGAATAAAATCATGTGACAGCCTGAAGCGCCCAAAGCCGTTGATGAAACCAGATCATTACCCGGACTGCTTAATAAGTTAAGTCCTTTTAGCCTGAGCCTTTCACCATATTTCAACACATCAACAATATTTGCTTGTCCACCCTTTTGAATACAACCCAGTGATTTTTCTTCAAGCGTTGAAATGCCTCCTGCTTTATTCCCGGGAGAAGGATTCTCATTGATTGGTTGATTCAATGCAAAAAAGTAATCCTTGAAATCATTGATTAAGTGTACTGTTTTATCAAAAACCTCCCTGTTTTCAGATCTCTTCATCAGAATGGTTTCGGCGCCAAACATTTCGGGGACTTCTGTCAATACTGTTGTTCCTCCCTGACTGATGAGAAAATCGCTGAAGAAGCCTACCAACGGGTTTGCAGTGATACCGGATAAGCCATCCGACCCACCACACTTCAATCCAATCCTGAGTTCTGAAATGGAAACAGGTACACGAACATCGGTAGCAGCGTTTGCATAAATTTGCTTTAGTAAAGCAACTCCTTCTGCAATTTCATCCTTAACCGATTGGGCAGAAAGAAATTTGATGCGGTCCGAATCATAATTACCCAGTCCGGTTTGCAGATCTTCAATCTTGTTATTTTCACATCCGAGTCCTAATACCAGAACGCCGGCTGCATTGGGATGCAGGATGATATCACTGAGAATAGTTTTTGTATTCTGATGGTCATCTCCCAACTGAGAGCAACCATAATTATGCTTGAATACTTCAAAGGAATCGATATTCTCCGTTTTATTTTCTGAAAGAAATGTTTTCAGGATGGCGTCTGCCGTACCATTAACACATCCCACGGTTGGGACAATCCAAATTTCATTTCTTATTCCAACCTGATTGTTTTTCCTTCTGTAGCCATTGAAGGTCAGGTTTTTTATTTCTTCTTTAAATTCTAAATGCTGAGGCTGATAGACATATTCAAGCACTTCAGAAAGGTTTGTCTTCAGGTTTTGTGTATGAACATGTTCTCCGGCCCGAATGTCTTTGGTTGCATGGCCAATAGGGTAACCGTATTTGATGATATTATCACCCGATGCAATAGGATGTAAGGCAATTTTATGCCCTCTTTCAACGGCTTGCAGGATTACCAATGACTGATCGTCAACTTCTAAAACTTCACCTTCCTGAATGTCTTCAAGTGCAACAATTATTGTATCGAGGGGATGTATCTTGATCTGTTTTACTGACATTACAGTTTGTTTAAGCAACATGAATACTTTTTCAATCAACATTAGCCTGTTAACAGGTTACACTCTTTACTGCGGCCTTCATGCCATTTTTTTCAATATTTATGAGATGGCGTGTTACGATCTTTGTCAGTCCCGGTACCTTATTGAGATCTGTTTTCCACACACTTTTTAAGCCTAAAATAGCAAAAACAAAATTAAACAGATTATCCGTATCACCATTATAAGTCCCCCAGCCAGTCTGAAGAAAATCGAGAATATGCTGTTCGTCCTTTAACGGTATAATTTCTTCACCACGCTTTCCCTTATAGAACACAATGAGCGCAGCCAAAGAAAAGGTCAGCTTTTCAGGTACCACACCATTGCGTTTTACAAACTCGAGTATGGATGGCAACACTCGGGTTTCAAATTTTGAAAATGAATTGAGGGCAATCGATGTAAGATAATGTTTAATGTATGGATTCATAAAACGGTTATTCACCTCATCGGCAAATTGCTTTAATTCAGCTTCAGCCAAATCGAGGGTTGGAATAATTTCCTCATGAATAGCTTGTTGTAGGAATTGATTTATTGTTGAATCTTCAAGCGATTCACGAACAGTGTCAAAACCGCACAGGTAAGCCACGGGGACAAGCGTAGTATGGGCTCCATTCAGAATTCTTACTTTGCGGGTGCGATAGGGGGTGAGGTCCTTTACAAACAAGACGTTGAGTCCGGCTTTCTGAGCCGGGAATTCAGTGCTGATGTCTTTCTGGCTTTCTATCACCCACAGTTGAAAAGTTTCAGCTTCAACAACCAACCGATCTTCGTAGCCTAGTTCTGCCGTTACCTCTTTAATCCTTTCTTTTGGATAGCCAGGTACAATTCTGTCCACCAATGTATTGCAGAATATATTTGCATCCTTTATCCAGTTGATAAAGGGTTCCGGGTAGTTAAACCGTTCAGCAAATTCAAGAATATATTTCTCAAGCCTGGTCCCGTTTTTTTCAATCAGTTCGCAAGGTAAGAAAATCATACCCTTGCTCATATCGCCCTTAAAGGATTGATAACGATGAAATAACCAAACGGTTAGTTTTGCCGGAAATGATATTGGAGGACAGTCATCCGGATTATCCTGTT
>Ga0209125_1002998_pt1 | contig 12174 bp, 12 predicted proteins | sample BarGraIncub1131A_FD_184503 | JGI IMG/M metagenome (GOLD analysis project Ga0209125, IMG submission 184503) | Arctic peat soil microbial communities from Barrow, Alaska - Barrow Graham LP Incubations 11-31A (SPAdes) (version 2) | ecosystem: Environmental > Terrestrial > Soil > Wetlands > Peat... | reverse complement strand
TAACATTTGATGCCATTAGTATTTCCATTTTAATTCCTCACTTACTTCAATTAGTTGTTAACCGTCCCCAAGCTTTTCCAAGCTTTTCAACTTAGTTTAATTAATTGTTAACTGTCCCCAGCTTTTCAGCTTTCACTTACTTCAATTAGTTGTTAACCGTCCCCAGCTTTTTCAGCTTTTTCAGCTTTTTTACTCCCATGATTTTATAGATTGCATCCATGTCTATACTATCTCTCACTATATCTGCTAGCTTGTCTATTTCTATTTCTCTTAGACTTTCATAAACCTTAGATTTTTTAGGTTTCATAGCTTTTTTAATTCTTAGTGCATTCACTATATATTCTCTAAATTCCACTCCATCCAAAATCCCATGGATATAGGTTCCCATAATATTTCCACCTTCATTAATTGCTCCGTCTAAAGAGGAAGGTTGTCCACCTTCAAATGAAGATCGTTCACCTTCCAAGGAAGAGTGCCCACCATTATTTTCATATATTTTAAAAAGTGGTTTTGCCCTATGCCCATATTTACAAATTCCCATATGTATTTCATAACCATAGACATCGACACTCATATCAATACCGCGAGCCTTTACTCTTGTAGTTATTTTTTCTCCTTGGAATGTTGTATCTATATCTAAAAGCTTCATGCCCTCTATTTTTTCTAAATTTGATTCTACACCTTGAGGATCATTTAAGCTATTTCCTAGCATTTGATACCCTCCACAAATTCCTAATATGTTGCCTTCTATACTATATTTCACAATGGCTTCTTCAAGTCCTGAAGCTCTTAGGGTGATTAAATCCTCAATAGTATTTTTAGTTCCAGGTATTATAAGTAAGTCTGGATTTCCCAGTTCTTCTTTAGTTTTAACAAATCTAACTGATACATCTTCTTCAGTCTTTAAGGCATCTAAGTCTGTAAAATTGGATATATGCGGAAGCCATATTACCGCAACATCAATAGGTGCAGTAATTTTTTTGTTAAATTCAACTGTGCCATCTTCATCTTCTAAATCTAATCTAAAGTATGGAACTACGCCTAAACAAGGAATATGTATAATATCCTCTAGCATTGTAAGCCCAGGTTTTAAAATTTCTAAATCCCCTCTAAATTTATTTATAATAGTGGCTTTAACTCTTTTTTTCTCTTCCTCATTAAGTAAAAGCAAAGTTCCTGCAAGGGATGCAAATACTCCCCCTTTATCAATATCTCCAGCGAGTATTACAGGGGCATCTATAAGCTCTGCCATTCCCATGTTTACTATGTCTCTATCTCGTAAATTAATTTCTGCCGGGCTTCCTGCTCCTTCCATTACTATAATATCAAACTTTTTTTCTAATTCTTGAAACTGCTCTTTTAACATATCTTTAAATTCTATTTTCATATTATGATATTCCATAGCTGTACTATTTCCAAAAACCTTTCCATTAACTACAATTTGGCACTTTTTATCTGAGGAGGGCTTTAATAAAATTGGATTCATATATACCTCTGGCTCAAGACCAGCTGCATAGGCTTGAAGTACCTGTGCACGTCCCATTTCTTTCCCGTCCATTGTAATGTATGAATTCAATGACATATTCTGTGACTTAAAAGGACAAACAGAAAACCCATCTTGTTTAAAAATTCTACAAAGTGCTGTTACTAATATGCTTTTCCCTACAGATGAAGCTGTTCCTTGAACCATTATTTTAGCCATTAATTTTTCCTCCTTCTTTTCTTTGGTGCAAAATAAAAAAAACAGCAAGCTCTCACACCTGCTGTTATGTACAATATCTTCATTGTACTAACTTATTTTTACAAGTTCTTTCCCGCCGAAAGCTTAATATTAATGTTTTAGGCAGGTCTCCTGACTCTTGAAGAATTTATCATCAATTACAGTAGCGGGGGCTGCTGTGGAATTACACCACATTCCCTTTTCACCTTTTTAAAGGCACCTAAAATATATCTATTCACTTTTTAAAATTACATTTATTAAAATTCCTTTAAATAATACATTTGTACAAATTAAGTTTATAGTATTAATTTAATTATGTCAATAATTAAGAAACTCGCATGCCTTTTTTTATGCTCATTAATTATATATATACTCATTATTTTGTTTGTCTAATTTTTCAGTTTTGCTTACTTTAATTATTGGAATTACACTAACTTCTCCACTTTTAAGATCCTTATATTCTCTTTCTCCAAGTGTTCCCTCTATATTTACCCAAGTGCCCTCAGCAAATTTTTTTCCATCGGAATAATCACATAAAATACCCACCAGTTGTGCATCTGCCGCGCAACAACTTACAACAATTCTAGATAATATAAATTCATCTTTATTAAGTCCCTTTTGATTATATATGAAGCCTTTAATATTAATAGCTCTACCAATATGCTCGTGCGGATTTCCATATATATCATCATAAGTACTTATAAAATTTTCACTTGTCATATTTATAGTTGTTCCTTTCAGCAGTGAGATGCTTTCTAAAGCTCCCTTTGATGTACCACTCGCATTGTCAGTATCTTCTTCATTAATTTCGCATACCTCTGTTCCATCAGCTAAAACAGTATGCTTATGCTTTAAGGTATTAATTTTCAATTGTGAAGTTAATGAAAATCCCTTATTTATTGCGCTGTAAGTACTGATCCCTTCAGGTTTTAATAGAATTCCTAAAACCAAGGGGATTAAAAACATGATATACCCAAGCTTTAACCTTTTAACTTTTTTAAATGCATAAATATTTTTTCCTTGAAATATAACCAAAATAATAAAAAAGTATAATGCGAATTTTACGTATTTAACCATTTTAGGATGTACAAATAAAGTTAACTTATTTGTGCTAATAATCATATAAAAATAACAAGTGAAACCTAAGAGTATAATAAACCATATTAATTCATTTAAATTTACCTTCTTTTTCAAACACTCATCCCCCTTGCTATATTGTTTAGCAACTCAAGCGGAAATATGTTTGCTATTACAGCTAAAATAAAACAAATAGTAATTATAAGAAAAATCAGCTTAGCTACAAAACTTAATTTGAAACTTCCGCAAAGCATAATCGTATTTTTTATATCTATCATTGGACCTAATATTAAAAATCCTAAAATTGAACCTGAGGTAAACTGCCCTAAAAACCCTCTAGCTATAAATGCATCTGTTTCTGAACAAACTGATAAAACAAAAGCGAGCACCAGCATCACTATTATGGAAGATAAAACACCCCCGCCGATGGATAAAATTAGTTCCTTTGGTATAAAGACTTGCATACATGTTGATAGAAAAACTCCCATTATAAAAAACCTACCTATGTCATATAACTCTGCACTTGTATGTGATATTATATCTTCTATATTTCTTATAAACTTATTGCTGACCTTGCTATGATTATGACTATGCCCACAAGAACAGTTATCATGAATTTTATCTACATGATTATGTTTAACATTTATAATTTTGTGGTTTTGTGCAATATGATGCCCATCGCCACAATCAGCTTTACGTGGTGTTCCTCTAGGCTTTTTAACTACATGTGGCTTAAAAGGACTATCTTTATGCAGTACCCCTATAAGACTACCTATTATTATAGCACCAATCATACCAAACATAGCCCTTGCTATTACCATATATGACATTCCCATAAACGCATAATGTGTTGACAATAAAACCACAGGATTCATTATAGGCACTGATAACATAAATGTAATTGCAATACTTAGTGGAACACCTTTTTTAATGAGTCGCCTAGTTATAGGCACAATAGCACATTCACATACGGGAAAAACAAGTCCAACTAAGGAAGCAATCAAAACCCCAACAAATTTATTTTTAGGAATTATCTTAGCAATTGCTTCCTCTGATACTAATATCTGAATTATAGAAGAAGCTAATGCCCCAATTAGAATAAATGGAATCCCTTCGAAAATTATGCTAAGAAAGATAGTGGAGAAATCATTAATAACCCTTGAATCTAATTTAATAATAGAGGTATTATTTACAAAATATATACCCAATAGTGTGACTATGATGATACTTAAAATTTTTATTAAGTTAATCTCACTATCATAAGTTCTTTTATTTCCCTCAATCAAGCTCCCAACCCCTTGCTAATAATATTTATACATTCTAAACTATTATATTAACTTGAACTGGGGTCTATGCTACAAAAAAAGAGAAAGAACAAGATGCTAGTTAAAGTCACCTTGTTCTAGACTAAACATTTTATTTTAAAAATAAGCCCACTAAATTACCTTTTTAATACTGCTTTTATAAAACCATTAACATATTCGTTCTCCTTAAGCTTATCCTGTACCTTGCTTTTCCATTCTTCACTCTTTAATAAGTCTGATAGGTTTTGCCCATACCACTTTTCAACATCAGAACGTGAAACCTTATAAGTTAATCCAGTAAAATTATAATTTATTCCTTCAAGATTATCAATTAAAGCAAATGCCACAGTAGAATTGTAAATTAAAGCTTTTTTCGCCTTATTCTCATTAATACTCTCTACTGTATCCTTATAATTCACCTCTAGTCTTAGCTTATCTGGAAATAATTCAAAAGACATTGGTATATTATTTAAAGGTAGATTATAAAATAAATTTATTATATTGCTAGAGTTTCCCATATATTTATTTTTATATTTCAAAATACTATTCAAATCATGGGTTGTGGGATTTTGTTGCTTCGCCATATATTGAGCATTTTTTCTTTCGTTCCTGGGTATAATAACACCCTGAACTAATCCAAATAAAAAGATTCCCATTATCGCTAAACAAACGATTATCTTATTCCTAGCTTTCATCATCTTCACCTACCTCATATTTTAAAATTAGTTTTGGAGCTACATTAATAATTAATGGAATTATAATTGTAATAAGGGGAAGTGCATAGCTTATAGCTACTACAGCAAACTGATATGGCCCTGTTATGATAACCCTTCTTGAAAACCAAATGTTACTTCCAAATTGAATTGCGGTGGTATAAAGAGTAGACGCTCCAATAAACAAAAGCCAAATAATCCAAACAATTTTTCTCACTTTAAAAGTAAGTTGTATATTTATAGTGGACTTACACTGAAAATATTCAGAATCTCCTTTTCTGTTTAATAGCAGGTAACTTATGCCAATTATAGTACTGCAAATAAAGAGAATCATATTCAGTATAATTCCTATTCCAACGATTTTGACAGGTATTGTTAAAATCCATGCTATTATAGAATATAGTAAAACTATTTGAATATATTCAAGCTTATATTTATTTACATATATTTGCTTGTTCCCGTCAATAAGATAATCTATGCTACTTATACTTTCTTTTGCTTTATTAATAGCTTCGCTGCGTGCCATACCACTTCCAGTTAAATCATCTACCTTAGCTTCTAGGTTACTTAAAATCTCATATTTTAATTCATCCATTTTTTTATTTCCTTCATACTTGCTAAACATACTATCAACATGATTTTTTAAACTGTCCATAAATATTACCCCTCCCTTTCAATGAGTTTATTAATTAAATCTCTTGCTATCTTCCAAGCTATAAGTGATTTTTTATAATTTTCTTTACCAAGTTCTGTGATCTTGTAATACTTTCGTCTACCACCTTGACTTTCATCTCCCCAATATGACTCAATAAGTTTTTGGGTTTCAAGCCTTTTCAAACTTGTATATAAGGAGGGCTCTTTTAACTCGTATTTACCTTCACTATTTTTCGATATAGCTTTAATTATTTCATAGCCGTAGTTGTCTCCATCACATATTACTCGAAGTATTATTGAATCAATGTTGCCACGTATTAGTTCACTACTAATATTATTTTCATTCATTTTGTTCACCTCATAATTATAATTTATCACATATTACTATGTGTGTCAATGTACTATTTGTTAAATAATAATATTTTTAATAATAGATTGCAAAAAAGAAAAATTGTCCACACTAAAACCAAATTTTATGGTTGTAGTGTGGACAATTCTGTTCATAACTATATTTATATGTTGAAAAGATTATTAATCCTCTATATTAGTTTGGCCCTCAAAAACATAGCTTTCATACCGAGTCCCGCAAACTTAGCTTCATATTCTGTAACTACATTCTCTTTAAAATCACTATTATGCAAGTCATAGGTGGAAAATAATATTTCAAAGCCGCATTCTTTAAAATACTCTACTGAGTCTTCAAATAACTCTGTATCATCTGTTTTAAACCAAACTTCAGATCCTGGCTTTAAGAATTTCTTATAATTAGTTAAACACTTAGTGTGAGTTAATCTTCTTTTGTTATGTCTTTCTTTTGGCCAAGGATTACAGAAATTAATATAAATTCTACTTATCTCATCTTTTGCAAAAACATCATCAATAAGCATAATATTTAGAGGCATAAGTCTTACATTTAAATCTTCTGACCCTTTAACTTCTCTTACTTCTAGAACCTTTCTAAGGGCAAACACTAGTACCTCATCTTTTAAATCTATGCCTACAAAATTAATATCTTGATTTTGCTTAGACTTTTCTGATATAAAGCCACCTTTACCACAGCCTAGTTCTAAATGTATTTCATTATTATTTTTAAATTCCTCATTCCATTTTCCTTTATGAGCATAATGATCTGTTACTACAATATGACTAGACTCAAGCTCTGGTCTAGCCCAATATTTTTTTCTTAGGCGCATATATTTTTCTCCTTTTATTTAAATATTAAAAAATTACTACATGATTTCTTATCAAATTCACTTTATTATTATATCACAGGAATTGTCCTAAATAAACTTTATAGTTAAAGAAGCATTAATTGTTAACTGTCCCATACCTATAGCAAAAGTGGAATTTTCCATTCCACTTTATACATTACTTATTCAATAAATTAAAATAGAAAATTCATAAAGAATAATCCATTGTTCCATTTAGATCATACCTACAATATTCCTAAGAAATGAAAATAGCAACATCCCTGGTACTTGTACAATATAATAAAAAATTGATTGGCCACCTAATATAGGCAATAGTAATAGCATAAATATTAGAAATTGATACCTAAGAATTGAATCCGATAAATTATAAAAAAACTTTGGAAACAAATCCCTAACAATATGAAATCCATCAAAGCCTGGTATTGGAACTAAATTAAGAAAAAACAATATACAATTTAAGTATCCTGTAATAAGTAGAATCTTTCCAATAATTTCATATACAGCACCCTGTGGTGAAAATTTTTCAAATAACATTAATAAAATTGCAAATACAAGGCCTAAAATTAAGTTAGCAATTGGTCCTGCTGCCGAAACTTTCAAATCATCTTTGTAATAATTTTTATAAGCACTGGGATTAGTCTCAACTGGTTTTGCCCACCCAAAGTTTACTATTAAAATCAAAATAAATCCCATTGGATCTATATGAGCAATTGGATTCAATGTAAGTCTTCCTTGAAATCTAGGAGTTTTATCCCCTAACCTATCTGCTGTGATAGCGTGTGCATACTCATGAAAAGTAAATGCTATTAAAATTGCTGGTATCATCAAGATCTTATATAATATTTGTGATGTATCCAAATTTATCCCTCCTTATATTCCTAAAAGGTATAACAACTTTTAATTGTTACTTTCCTTTTTAGGTTATCTTTAACTTGTTATTATCTTAACTGTTTAATATATCCATTATAGCAAAGTTTATTGTTAAATTAAATCCAATATTCTTAAAACAAAAAAATATATAAAAAAACCATGCCAAAGGCATAGTTTAAAATTTCAACAATTTTTTATAAGTACCTGCCTACTTAAAAGGGACAAAAGATATTTTATTACCTACTAAAGATACTACTCCCTTAGTATAAAATTGCAATAGCTTTCCTTCATAGCTAGTTTCAGTTCCTGAACTAATTTCTTTTGCTACACCTTTCAGCGCATCATTTTGATATACTTTACCAGCAGTAGAAACAAATATATCATCTTTTTCAGAAGGTTGCTGTAAATCAATCACTTTCCAGTCTGAGGTATTATCTGATTCACTACCATAATAAATCTTACTTATTAATTTATCTTTTAATTCTCCAAGGTACACATTATCATTATCATCAGTACCAATTAGTGTAAGCTTGTCTACATCTTTTATGGTTATAGGTTCATCAATGCCAGTAGCATATATTTTATTATAAACTGATCCCTCGTATACTAAAGTATCTTTATGGCGCATCAATGAGATATTACTTACAAAATTAGGTATTGTATAAGTTTTTGTCATAGTCCCCATTCTGTCAATCCTATATATACTACTTCTTTCTCCCTTACTTGAGACCTTTACGTAAAGAACTCCTGTTAAAGTTGCTAATTGAATATCCTCAACTTCAGATTTCGAATCAGCCCAAGCTAAATCTTTAATCTTTACTTTTTCACCTTTTGATACCTCATAATGATATAATACTAAATTACTAGATCCATCAGAGCTATTTTTCTCTACTAAAAGTATTCTATTTCTATCTGGAAGCCATTTATAAAAAGAAATTTCAGACCCATCTTCTGCCGTTATATCTTTAATAGTTCCATCCTTACAATTAACAATTTTTAATTTTTCATTTTCATAATAAGCTAAATATTTAGCATCATAAGACGTTAATATATTTTCTGCGCTTGCCGGCACTGTGATATCTATGTTTTTTATTTTGTCACTTTTATTGTCCTCAATCTTTTCCGTAACCACTTTTGAATCAGTAGCTAAAAAATAATGATCTATATAAAAGAGGACTAGACATTGTAGAGATAAAGATACTACTATCCATATAAATATTCTTTTGTTCCATTTCATAATGCTTTCTCCTTTGATCTTAATTATCATATACTGAGATTCTTTTGCAAAAGCTCTATTCTCTTTTCTCTACATACATAATAGATGGTATTGATCTTTCTCCGAGGCTGTCGCTAGGACTGTTTATAATCTCATCATTATAAAACATAGTAGCAGAAGAACCTCCATCTAAGTTAGTAGCATTATAAGCTCCATATTCATCATACAATATATCTTGAACCTCTCTTGTAGTAGCCCCTATACTATTTAGCTGTCTACCATCAATAACTAATAATATTATTGCTCCATCTTGCCTTTGTGCAATAGCTGTTCTAGGTGCTATACCCTTACCCCCATCACCGGAATTTATAGTTTTATGTCCATTAACTATAAGTGCTGGCCCAAAGGATACTGCTTCAGTTACTCCAGCTTTTTTCATTTCTTTAATTGAATGAGCACCAACTAACAGTTTTCCTGCCTTTGTTAAGGCTACAACGTCGGTTCTTTCATTTTCACTTTTTATATCATTAAAAACAGTTTTTCCACCAGTCATTATAATTCCCGTTGGATTTGCTCCCGTTCCTGCCCAAAGTGCTCCTTCAGCTTCATCTTTAAACGCACCACCATTAATGGCTGCAATTGCATTATTAGCTTTAGCAATTTCACTAGTTAATTGGCCTTCTTCACCAAGCTTACTACTGTAACCTACTTTTAGCCTAGTTGGATCACTAATTATTAACACATATCCCTTGTATTTTTTACCTTTTATCTGATATCTTTCAATACTGTCATCATTTTTATTTTCAACTTTTACACCAGATGTTTTGTCATCTAAATTAGCTTGAGCTATAGTTTCCACTGATTGATCCTTCATAATTTCTTTTATTTTCGCATCGGATAAAAATGTTGTTGCCAACCGTTGTAATGTAAGAGTAGTCATTGCTGCACCCACTACTGTAGTCTTTGCATTTTTAAACGGACCATAATAAAGCATAAATGGGCCTGTAGCGGCTGTGAAAATCAACTCAAATAATATAAATAGTACAACAAGTTTGCTTGTACTTATTTTCTTTTTTCTACCATTTTTTATTTTTTTCATGCTTCCCATCCTTTTTCTTATTAGATACTATCCTATTGTACAATAAAACTATGCATATTAAAACAAATTTTTAATGTTATTTTTGTGAATTTAACTACTAATACGATAAATTAATACAAAAAGAGAGTATAAATCCATATACTCTCTTTTATAAGTCACTATATTTATAACTTTTTAGAGCCTTCATATGCTAGGGGTGATCTCTCACATTCATCATATTTTAAAGTTACCTGATAACATAAGTCACTGCCCTTCATTTTTTCAGAAGCATAACACAACCCATTAGATCTTGAATCAAGAAATGCATGATCGATTTGTTCAGGGTCACCTATAAGAATCAGCTTAGTTCCTTCACCGACTCTTGTTATTATTGTTTTAACTTGTTTTGGGGACAAATTTTGTGCTTCATCTATAATTACCCAGTTTTTAACTATTGACCTTCCTCTGAGGTAAGCAACAGCTTCAGTGGTAATAATTCTTCTATCAAATAAGTCTTTTATCTTTTCTGATAAATCCTTCTCATTTTTATAACGCTCTTTCTCATCGGAATCCACAAGTATTTCTAGATTATCAAATATAGGTCTCATAAAAGGTGATATTTTTTCTTGCTCCGTACCAGGTAAAAACCCTATATCCTCGTCCATGGTAACATTTGGTCTACAAACTAAAATTCTTCTGTAATGCTCACTATTTTCATTTAGAATTTTTTGAAGCCCTACGGCTAAAGAAAATAGTGTTTTAGCTGTTCCCGCAGGTCCTTTAACAATTACTAGTGGAGCTTTTCCTGCGTCCATGCTTAATGCTTCTAGCATAAATCTCTGTCCCACATTTCTCGGTACGAGTCCTAAGGGCTTACTGTCTTTCGTGTAAAGTGGTACTACATTTTTACCATCATATCTACCTAATGCAGTTTGTTTAGGATTTTCCATTGAATGAATAATTAAAAATTGATTTGTATATAAAATTGGTGTAATATATTCTTCTAAATTCTCATCATAATTAAGTAAGGCAGCAACTTCCAAACTTTTTTTGCTATAGAACTCTTGAAGTTTTTCTGAAGATACAAATACTTCTGCTCTTCCTGTATATTGATCATCATATTCTGGCACAAATTTTTCATAATAATCTTCTACATTAATATCTACGGCATCTGCCTTTATTCGTAAAAATATATCTTTGGTTATTAGCCAAACATCCTCCCCTTGTTCCTTAAGAGCTTTACATACCTGCAATATTCTATTATCAGCCTTATCTTTACTCCAGGTTGAAGGAATTTTAGTATCATAGTGATTCATCTCCACTCTAAGTTTTCCACCATTTTCCAGATTAATGCCCTCATTTAATTTCCCCTCATTTCTGAGTTTATCTATAAGTCTAGCTGCATATCTGGCATTAGCCCCTAAATCACTTTTATCTTTTTTAAAGCTATCTAACTCCTCTAAAACCACTTCGGGTATTATTACATCATTATCTCCAAAGGATAATATTGCATTTGGCGAATATAGAATAACGTTGGTATCTACCACATAGGTTTTTTTCAAAATATCGCCCTCCTCTCTATATTATTAATATATGTTACATATCCTATAAATGAATTAAAAATTCAATAAAAATATAATTTTTACTATTACTATTTATAATTTATTTTGACAAGTAATAGTTTTTATTATATAATAAGACTTATAACAATTAATTACATTTAGGATGGTGAATATGGATAACATTACAACAATCTTTAGAGAGAAAAAGTTAAAGCTAACACCTCAGCGTATAGCAGTTTATAAATATTTGAAATCCACAAAAGAGCACCCTTCTGCAGAAGTGATTTATAAAGCCTTACAACCAACATATCCTACTATGAGTTTGGCTACAATTTATAAAGCATTAAAAACTCTTGTTGGAGTTGAGTTAATAATAGAACTTAATGTAGGTGAAGGTAACTTTAGATATGATGGCAACATGGTATCGCACCCTCATGTACAGTGCATAAGTTGTGGTAGAGTTGATGACATAGACGGTATATCTTTTTCAAATGTAAATGAAGATGTAAAGCAGTATACTAGTTATGAAGTTTTAGCGAGCAAAATATATTTTTATGGATTATGTGAAAATTGTAAAAAATAACTTATAAAGTAAAAGAGACAGTCTCAAAATAGAAATTAATTTCTATTTTGAGACTGTCTCTTTTTTATTTAATAAATCATTTATAAGATTCTTTTAATAACTCTTCCCATTCTTTAGAATTATAACCACCATTTAAAATTCTTTTAAGCGTTAGCAATACATTATTTTTTATCTTATCAGGTAAAT
>Ga0209125_1002997_pt1 | contig 12174 bp, 9 predicted proteins | sample BarGraIncub1131A_FD_184503 | JGI IMG/M metagenome (GOLD analysis project Ga0209125, IMG submission 184503) | Arctic peat soil microbial communities from Barrow, Alaska - Barrow Graham LP Incubations 11-31A (SPAdes) (version 2) | ecosystem: Environmental > Terrestrial > Soil > Wetlands > Peat... | reverse complement strand
CACGAAAGATATAATGAAACTTTAAATAAATATGATGAATTAAAAAAAGATCATAAAAAGTTAAAAGCTAATGTATTAGATTTAATAAAAGAATATAAAGTAATGGCTAGTACATTAGAAAAAAATAATTTAATGCCTGAAGTTCAGCAAAAATTAAAGAGTGAAAAAGAAACTGAAAGGATCTCAAGAAGAAATAAAAAAGAAGAACTAGAACTATAAAAAAGAGAACAACTACAGTTGTTGTATAGTAAAGAGTATAGTAAAGAGTATAGTAAAGGTATAGTAGAGGTGGTTTAAACACAGACATATCAGTGGGTGTAGAGGACTATCTACGTATAAAATCAGTGTGAACTACGTATAAAATCAGTGTGAACTACGTATAAAATCAGTGTGAACTACGTATAAAATCAGTGCGTAAAACAAAACATTGAATTTACGCACTTACTGTGATAATATAATTCCATAGTATGGAATTGGAGGTAATGAAAGAATGGAAAATAAAGTCGGTGGCGATTTAATTTGTAAAAGACCTGAAACGATAGTTGAAGCACGATTTAAATTAACTAAAAAACAAAATGATATTTTGGATATGGTTTTTGCGTCAATTGAAAATGATGAAAAGCTTAAATATCAAATAGATATAAAAAAATATGGTCAACTTTATAACATAAAAAATAAAAGTAATATTTATGGGGATTTAAAAAAGGCAGTTAAAACATTTGAGGGTAAAGGATTTGCAGTAACTCAAAAAATCAGTGAAAAAAAGGAAAACAGAATATATTTTTCTTGGTTTTCGAGTATTCAATATCTTGATGGCGAAGGAAAGATTGAAATTGAATTAGGACAAAAGTTAAAAGAAGTAATGTTAAATGCTAAAAAAGCATGTTTTTATCAACTTAAATATTCTTTAAATTTTCATAATATCTATAGTAAAAGAATGTATTATTATTTAAAAAGTTTTGAAAATAGTAATGGTAACGATACCGGTTGGAGAATTGACAATTTAAATGAATTAAGGTCTAAACTAGAATGTCCTAAAAGTTATGATGTTTATTATGAATTTAAACGACTTGCTTTAAATCCTGCTTATGAAGAAATAAACGGAAATAGTGATATCTCATTTGAGTATGAAGAAATAAAGACTAAGAAAAAAGTTACACAGTTAAAGTTTAATATAAAGAAAAACAAATTTTCTCAATCACTTGCTGTTAAGGATGAGGTATGTGCAACTACAGAAGACAAAAATACGATTGAAGAAAAAAAGAGTTCTACAAGGTTAATAAATGAGATTAAAAATATCTTCAAAGAAGATATAACAGGTTTAGAAGCTAAATCTATACTAGATACTGCCAAAGGAGATATAAATATCATCAAAGAAAAATATGCTTTAGCCCAAAATGTAGCTGAAATTGGTAGTATGGTCGGTTGGATGCTCAGAGCCATTAAAGATGATTATCAAGTTCATAAAGAAAAGAGTAATCTACTCGGTAGTTTTAATAATTATGAACAGAGAGAATATGACTTTGATAAATTAGAGAGGAAATTGTTAGGGTGGGATAATAATGAAACGGATGAAGTCGGAGAACAATATCAGCAATTATCAATGAACGGAGAATAATGGTGAAAAAAAAGCCATTTAAATTAAACAAAATCAAAAGTATTCTAAAAAAATATTTACAATTCAGTAGAAGATGAAATTGTAAATATTTATATGACAATAAGTAATAAGATATATTTAGATTCTGTTAATTTTTTTGTTTGTCCCATTTTTACCATTCTCCTATATATCTAGTGTAGTTCTACTACTATTAATTCTTTTTGATTTCCAAGTTGTTTCTTCAAAGAATCTTTTATTCCTCCTACTATGCCTTACCCCTTATTGGGTTAGGTCATGTGTTATTACTTATCATATCTTTTGCAAAATTGTAAGAGTGCTACACTTAGCATATCTTGCTTCTTTATAAATTTATGTTTATCACATATTGCTTCGAATCTTTCGAATGTATCCTTATAACCTTTTAAATATTTTACAACAACATCACCTTTTAAATCATTAGAAAATTCATTTATATCTATTTGCTCATTTAAAGTATTGCTTTCTAATTTCTCTTTTGCTATTTTACTTTTGTACCACTCTATCATATTAAACAAATCATCTTTTACACTTACAATCTGTTTAATACCAGTCATTTCATTAGTCATTGGTAGGCCCTCGGCATTTTTATTACTTTCGTAATATTTTTTCCTATCCTTTTTTTTCTCTACTAACTTCTCCCTTTTAGGTGTTGTAATTTCAATAATATCTTCTACTTTTTCTGCTACTACTTCTTCTACAAAATTATCATTTATGTCGTATAAATAGGTTGAAGAATTATATTTTATTCCTCTTGCTTTTGTTTTTAATGTCTCACTAAAATTTTTTCTGCTAATTGAAAACTTACGAATAAATTTATCTGTTGAAATTTTATTTTCTTTTAACCTATTTTTGTTTGCAATTGTATTTTGATTTATTGCTCTTGCTATCTCAACTAAACTTAAATAAGATAAATTTAGGACTCTAGCATTACTCATAACTTACACCACCTGTTTTATTACTTTGGTAATTTTTTTCTTAACACATCCAAAAAAATGTTAATGTTTTTTATAAATAGAAATATTACTTTAGTAATATTTCTATTTATAATTGATTTTCCCTTTAAAAATAAATCTTTTATTTATATTTATATAAATATATTTTAATATTTTGTGTAATTATTCTCAAGAAAATCAGTTAAATGCTACCCCAAGCATTCAAGATATTATGGAAGTCTGGAATGCTTAACATTTAATAATACCATAATTATTATAAATTAAGTATATTTACAATTCTTTGAAAATGAGTAATAGACTCAAAGTGAATCTAACTCAATTGGTATTGTGTTACATTCAGAATATTAATACAAGCTTAATAACGTAACCCCAAATCATTAGATAGGGGGTACTTGTGACGAAATATATTCATAATATTCAGCATGTCCGTAATCTCTTAATATAACATTTATTATATTTTAGGTTCAACAGTTTTAAATATAAATCTTAATGTCATTATTACTGATGCAAGCTTATATTTTATCTCAATTGGCACGGTGCTACTATCAATCATGAAATCTAAAACATACTGTGTTGGGATTTTTGCAAATTTGGCAATGGTATCAGCACTAATCTTATGTACTTCAATTAGAACTTCTAAAAATGCTTTAAACTTAAAATCTGGTTCCTCCTTTGAAATAATGTCTAACATCATTATTGAATTATTAAAAGAAGAACGTTCTGCAAACCCTGTTGGCACTTCAAGCTTGTGCCCCTCACTTTTTACTCCCAACAAATGTGATAGACATTCTGTGCTCATTCCATAATCATTCGTTAATGTATTTATCGTTTCCTCTATCTCTTTAGATCTAATCACCTTAATTTCATTTATCATTATTATCACCTCTTAAATTTAATCCCATATTTAATTACAAGTTTGATATAAATACTTATTCAATTATATCCTATTGCCTTATCCAAGAGTCAGAATAATAATTATAAAATGAATGAAAAAGCATAAAAAGTTCGTGTTATATCAACTTAAAGTTCGTTTATTTTATAGTTAGGTCATGGAAGCTAGTTATATAGCCAAAGTTCTTTAAAGCTATAAATAACGAACTTTGGCTATTATAATTTTGAGCTTATATCTATAGAAAGGGTAATTGAGTAATAAGTGAGTTTGTCCACAAATACTATTTCAGCTTAACATTCATCAATACAGTATTGAAAGTGGTGCATTAATGTATTTTTTGACATCTTCATATTTACCTATAGGTATGGGTATTGTCAATTTTTTTATATCTACCACATTTAAAGATCGTCTATTATCCGCTCTACCTGAATATCTAGCCGGAACCGCATACTCAATTTCAAGATTGTCACCTTTTATTCGCTTTTTCATTAGTTCCTTTTTAAGAGGAACATCCAAACTGAAAACCTCTCCGTTTATGATAATGGTACCACCCATTAAGATAATATTACCGTTTGTAAATAATATATGGTCAATCATAACCATAATATTTATACCAATTGATATTATAAACCACACAATAAAACATGCGAACATAATAACTAGATAAGCAACAATATGCGTTCTATCTTCCCTGTTTGTAAGCATATCTAGTGATATAACTAATGACATAACAAAGCTACAGATCACTGCAGCTTTTCGGAAAGATTTCATATCAGTAATATTATTCTCTTTAAAATTGTTGATAATAAACCTTGTCCATTCATTTCTTGATAAATGCAATTCAGCATAATGCTTTTCTTTATGATAAATCTTATCATATAAAGTTGCTTTAACTAAATGGTAAATTGAGGCTACTGTGCATGGAATTATGGCCAATGCAATAAACAGAACAATACCAATGATAATTATATCTTGGACACCAATACCACTTATATTAATTCCTAATAAATGATATTTTCTTATTAATAAAATCACTAAAATCATTATTGCCACATTAACAAAGTAAAATATAGAAATCCTTATTTCTCTTGGATTTACCAATTGATCACCGCCATAGTTTTATTCTTCTTGAATTTAGTGTAGTTGATATAAAAATGAACTATAGATAAAAATCTTTTTATTTCAATGTAAAATCTCTACAAGTAAGATTCTTATAATAAGTTTTAACTGGAGTGTAATCTTTAATTTGATTATAACTTATTTCTAGTAAAGTCAATTTAGTCAATCCTTTTAAAGGTTCTATTTTAATAATTTGATTATTTCGTAAAATCAAGTTATTTAATTTAGTTAATCCTTTTAAGGAATCTAAGTTACTTATTTTATTATTACATAGTATCAAGGTATTCAAGTTATTTAATCCTCTTAATGCTTCTATTTTAATAATTTGATTATTTCGTAAATTCAATGTAGTCAATTTAGTAAGTCCCCTTAAAGACTCTATGTTGCTGATGGAATTATGATCTAATTCCAAATGATTCAACTTAATTAAGCCCTTTAAAGGTTCTATGTTATTTATTTGATTATTAGAAAGAATTAACTGAGTTAAATTGGTTAAGCCTTTTAGAGGTTCCAAATTATTGATATGATTATACGGTAAGGATAACTTGGTCAATTTAGTCAAATTTTCTATACCTGAAAGATCTGCTACAGTTTTACTGCCATCATTTTTCTGCAATATTTGAGGAGGTTCTAATCCTATGGGCACTTCCACAGTTGTTATTTTATCAATATCACCTTTTAAAATATCTCCAGTAGGTTTTTTGATTTCTCCTCTTATTATTTTTTCTAAAGTTTTATCTGGAAATTTAATAACCGTTCTCTCTGAAACTTGATTAGTAACACTTATTTGTTTTTGTTTAGAAATGTTATTTGAAGTTATATTTTTTGCTGAACTACAACCAGTAATGCTACCACTAAATATAATAACAATAACTATATTTAACCACTTAAATTTACTGTACGATAATTTTTTTTTATTCATTTATGTACCTCCAATTATAGATATACTCAATTCTACTATTTTTATCGTGTTAATGTAGCAGTTACTGTAAAAATACTCTTTGCAATTATATTTATGTTTAATTCATGCGTTTCAATTTTATATCAAAGGTATCTTTATACTTTGCCATTCTAGGATCATTTTTAAAATAACTCTCATACATACCTCTAGCAACATTTGCAGCATCAGCACCATAACCTCCGTCGAATATAACTATAGATATTGCAATTTGAGGATTTTCAGCCGGTGCATATCCCACGTACCACGCATAATCTCCTCTACCCACTTTACTCATTAAAGGAACTGTATTAAACTGTGCCGTACCTGTTTTACCACCTGTAGGTATAGGAAATTTACCAAGTGCTGCAGCTGCGGTACCATCAGTTCCACCTCCTGCACCTGTAACGCCGTTCATACCTTCCATAACTAGATCTCTTGTTGTTTTACTTAATTCCGCTTTATTTAGTACTATAGGTTTTGTTTTAGATATTAACTTTCCATTAGAATCTTTTATATTATCAACCAAATGTACTTTATACCTTGTTCCACCATTTGCAATTGTTGCTATATAATTTGCCATTTGTAGTGGTGTAAAATTGTCCATGCCTTGTCCAATAGAAGCAATATACATATTGTATGGCAAACTTAAAGAACCATGCCCTGTTTGCACTGCTTGGTATTGTATATCACTTACTACTGCTTGAATATTATCATCCGTAAATTTTTTATTTTTATAATTAGGATTTGCAGCAATTAATAGTTTAAAAAGGTCTACATAGTTGCTCTTTGAAAAGGTCCCATTTTTTACAGAATTCTTTATATTGTTTTTGATTTCAGCTTTTATATCTGATAGTTTTTTTCTATTATAAACAATAAGATTATCTCCGGTTCTATCGTATAAATCTATTGTGGGAAATTTTGTTCCTGTGCCAGAAACCCCATTAGCTAAATCTTCCTCAATAGTCAAAAGAAATTGAGAGGCTGATAGGTTTTTCTGGGATACTGTATTATATACTTGCCCAAAATTTTCACTTATTTCTATCCCTGTACCAGGGTTAACCGTATTGGGACTTGCTCCAAGTCCAAACATCCACGCATATTTAGCTAAAATGTTATCATCAAATTTTTCTCTTAACATTTTACCTACATTCATAAAAAATGGATTACTTGATTTTACTATTGCTTTTACTACATTTATAACACCAAATTGACCATCTGAGGTGAAAGGATCCCAAACTCCTCCTCCTATATCAAATCCACCTTTGTCATTATATGTAAAATTGCCATCAATAACTCCAGTTTGAAGGCCTGCAATTGCAGTCATTGGTTTAAACGTAGAACCTGAAGGAATAAGTGACATTGTTGCATAATTATATAGATACTTTGGATAGTAATCGAATTTATCTTTTCTAATTGTAGTATTTCCTACTATGCTTTTGTCTATTGGGAACATATAATCAATTAAACTTTGTGGCTTATTTTGAGCTTTTGCCATCTTTTCAAAGTCTTGACTAAAGTATTTTTGTGATTGAGCTTGCGTTAATCCTTGCGTTGTAGAAAAATCACTTGGATTGAAATCTGGCATGCTAACAAGTGCTAATAAGCCGCCAGTATGAATATCTATGGCAACAGCTGCCCCTCTTGTAGCATTTGATACGTTTAATCCCCCTGAAATACCCTTATTTCGTATTGTCTTCATTTCACTATTTAAAGCATTTTCTGTGGCATATTGCAGATTTGCATCTATTGTAAGCTGAACATTATTACCAGGAGTTGCCACTTTACTTGTTAATTGACTATTCACACTACTTTTATCCTGAGATTGAATTACTTCTTTACCATTAACACCTTTTAGATTGCTCTCTAATGCGGATTCAATTCCAGAGGTTCCCACATAACCTGCACTTGTGTCATAACCCTTTGCTGCATATTTCGCCTGATCAGCAGGGCTTATTTTACTTATATATCCCAAAACTGATGAAGCAAGTTGTCCATAGGGATATTGCCTCATGGGTTGATTTGCTACTTGAATCCCAGGTAAATCTGAGAGACTTTGCTCAAATATTAGCGATGTATCTTTTTTTATATTAGTTGCTATGATAATTGGTTTGTATGTAGAAAAACGATTCATATTTATAGCATCTTTTACAACTAAATATCTTCTTATTACATCTGGTGTTTCCTGTATCTGTAAACTTTCAATACCTTTTATTACTCCATAATTCATAAGAAGTTTATTGTATATTTGTTCTGGGGTTAATTTCATAAGTTCATTATTAAGATCAGTATCTTCAGATGCAGTTAATTCTGTTTCTTTTTTATTTTTAAATTTCGCCTTTAATATACTATCTTGAAAACCTCTGTCTTTTAAAAATCTTAGTTGCATAGTTTGTATTCCTTTAGGATCACTTGTACTAAATTGAAACTTATATGGTTCAATCTTTAAAGGGAAACTATCGGTTTGAGCTTCACCATTTTTATCTAGAATAGTAAATACCTTTTTTAGTGTTAAGTATAGCTGGGAAATTGTAGCCGTTGATTCTGTATATGTAAGATTATAACCAAGAACTTCTTTTGCAAGGCTAATTCCGCTTTTATCGGTAATTAGCCCTCTTGGTGCTTCTACTGTTATAAACTTTTGAGAGTTGGAATTTGCCAGCTTTCTATAATAACTTCCATTTACTACTTGTAGATAATATAATTCCCCAATTATTATTGAAAATATAATTATCGCAATTACAAATAGTACATTATATCTATTGATTTTTTTTTCGTTTTTCATTTCATCCCCCATTACTATTGTGATTTAAAATATTTATTGAACCCAAAGCTATATAATGTAAATATAGCTTTGGAGTTTTCGAATTTCTGTTGATATAAAAGTCCAAAGTTTTCTTGCAACTCTAAAAATAAAAGGTCAAAAAAACCCAATCCGTTTACACCGATTGGGTAGGTTGCACCAGTTGCACCATAAACTCCATATGTTCCAGGTGCCCAATTACAGAACGTACTTCTTCATTACCCTAAAAACAACTACATAATCAATTAAATATTCTATATTATGTGAGTAAATACCTTTTATTAAGACATATTATTTTCCACTATATTCCGACATATAATATTAAGAATAAATATAACTTAGAACTTTGAAGTAACTAAATTTAATAAACTTAAGTTAATCTACTATTAACCTATTTTTGGGAGTAGTTTTTTAATGCAAAGGTAATAAGGACATGGTACTATTAGAATACAGACAACACTTTCAAAAGGTAAAAAAAATATTATTGTTACCATACTCTTAAATTTACTCCCAATAGTTAATGTTATTTACATGCTTTACATATGTCACCTTACAAAAAATAACTTAGATACTAACATTTAATTATAACTTATATTATAAATCCCATATAATAAATTATTTAGCTTTAAACTATATAAAGGGCATACAACAAACCTGTTATATCGAGTGCTTTTTTATAGTTATTTAAAGCGATATGGCTAACTTAATTATACATTTTCACACGTTATGTTAAATTTAAACTTGTTATTATGTCATATATCATTGATATATTTCAATAAAGATAGAGTTATCAACGCTCTTAAGGTTCCGGTCCAGTTATACAGAATATCGATTGTGTTAAACTCATGCCTTAATGTTGCATATCTAATAATATGGGTTTACTTGTGTCAACATATTAGAACAATCCAAAGCAAATGATTTATGATTATATTTTATTTCTTAATCATTTATTCGTTCAATATATTTTCGTCTGTTACGTGAAATAGGCATAATAATTAATGGTGATAGCAATATTCCAATACTAATAACTCCAGACCCAGTTATGAACTGCAAGATACCTAATACTATGCAATAAAATCCAATGCCATAAAATGGCATTCTACTATACTTAACATAATTTCTTTCATCAACTACTTTATATTTTTCTATGTTAAGCGTTATAATTTTTAGGGAAAAATATTTACCAACCAATATGATAAGTATACCGTAAAAAACTAATGCACTTTTAGCTAAAAAGCCTATCCATTCCATAAACTATCCCCCTTAAATTTGTTGCATCATTGAATACGAGTACGACATAAAAACTTACTTAATTCTACTATTTTTATCTATTCTATATTATAGATCTAGAATCCTTTAAAACTTTAAACAATAAATGACGTGAAAAAGTGATTTCACGTCATTTTTTATGTACCTATAACTAGCCTATACGCTCATTCATGCTCTTTTAATATGCAATAAGCATCTATTTGACTGCATAAAAGGTGTCTAATTGAGAAAATCCCCTCCATTCATGCATTATTTATAATACGTTCAAGGTAACGAGTCAATATTAAATAAAAATTATAATGATTGATAATATTGTATCTATAGTAAATATTATGCTCCATAATTTAATTTTACGTATTATTGCTTTTACCTCATTATCTATTTCCTGTTTTGATTTATGTTGATTTACCTTCAATAATTTTTTAAGCTTAAAACAAAATAATAACATTATTACAAAAATAATAATGCTTATAATGGAAAAAACCATTTTCATGATATACATTTTTATCCCCTACTTTTCTTCATAATAAGATAATTATACCGTATTCTTTTTTATATAATCCACTGGAAATTGTATGGGTAGAGTAGAATCATACAATATAACGGAAAATTATCTTGAATGCTTTTGTTTTAGTAGGTTAACATTAAACTTATAATCTTGAAAATAATCACACAAAGTATTAAAATATACTTATATAAATAATGCAAAATCACTATGCTTTTGGACTCCAATTGTTCGATACATACCAAGTTGGAGTCCAAAACTAGCATGTTTTTACATAGCAAACCCATCAACTCCAACGGATACACAAGGTATCGATTGGAGTTGAAAACTAGGTGGACAAAGAAACACCAAACAGCAACAAAAAATCGCAAGCGATCGCAACAGATTTGCTTTTTTTATTAGCTTGTGTTTATTTGTCCACCTGATGTTATATTTGTTTTTTTAAATCAACCCAATACCATATATAAATAAACTGTCTTTGTGTAACTTGTCACAAAGAGAAAAAATTTACATAGGGTATTGCAGCTGAAAGCTAGGCTATCACGAGTTATACTAGCTAGATAGTACACCTTCGGTATACATAGGGGCATAATACTACTTTAATTTTCCCTGCGGTCAACTTACTTCTAAAAACTTTTGCAAGCAAAAGCGAGCCGACAAGTCGGTTTTGAGAAGACAGTATTGTATTACGCCATGGGTTAAATATTAAAAAATATTCTTATTACAATTTAAGTCATCTTACAAACCGATCTGCTTAAAAATAGTAATAGAAAGCATTAAAATATAGGTATAGATACAATGAACATACATAAATCAGAGCAAATTTCACTCAAAGTGAAGTACGATTTAGTCCAATAAACCCAGTATCCTCAATAAAAATATACATTTCAGTTTCACTGATATTATATTGATTTTTAGATGGTAAATAAAAATGCCCCTGGTAAGTTACCAGAGGTTTTTATTATTTAGCTGATTTTAATATTGCAATATCAGCAAGATTTTTACCTGAAACGGCTTCAACTACATTAAGATCCGTTATAAGTCTATCAATTTTACAAGTAATTTCAATATGACGTTTAGCATTTAAAGGCTCTAATTCACTTATTTTATTATCAATAATATCAATCTTATTTTCTAATTTATCAAAACGTTGATTAACTTCTTTTTTGAATTGCTCTAAAAATTCCATTATTTCTTTATCCATACTATCACCCCATTTTTATAGTATATCATCTTTTTATAACCCTTTAATAATTATTTTGTTTTTACTACTACATTATCTTTTTTGACTCTTGGAGTTGTTTTCTTCTTCTCCAATTCTTCTAATAGTGATTTATATTTACTTTGATATTCTTGTATCTCTTCATTATATTTTAATTGATTTTGGTTTAACTGCTCCTGTTGTTCCTTTTGCAGTTTTAATAATGCCTTATCCATCGTTATACTTGCCTTCTCTTTCAACTGCTGAATATCTTCGACATGTTTACCCTTTAACTGCTCTTGGCTCTTAGTCAATCCATTAATGGCCTTCTCATGATCTTCTTTTAAGTTCTCAATATCTTTACTTAAATTACTAATCGTAAAATCTTTGTCTTTAATGCTATTTTTCAATTCAATATTTTTAGATTGAGTAACTTCAAGTGACTTTTTATACTTTTCCACCTCAACTTTAAATTGTTTATATTCTTCAAGTATTCCTGTAAGTGTATCATTTTTACCTTGGTATTCCTTAATAATAGTTAGTTTATCCTGAGAACTTTCTTGTAATTGATAATGTTGCTCTTTTAATGCTACATTATCATTGTTTAATATTATTAGCTTTTCCTCATTCATTGAATTTAATAGGGTTACTGAATCAATTTCATTTTGTAAATCGCTAACTTTATCTTTATATATTTGCAAATTCTTTTGGCTATTTTCTGAAATATCACCTTTTTGATTCTCTAATTTAGAGATAATATTAATAAATGCCTGATGTATCTTATTTGTATATCCCTCTAAAACATCAATATCACCTACTAAATTAATGTTTTTTACTTTTCCTTTGTTTAACTCATATA
>Ga0209125_1002996_pt1 | contig 12174 bp, 13 predicted proteins | sample BarGraIncub1131A_FD_184503 | JGI IMG/M metagenome (GOLD analysis project Ga0209125, IMG submission 184503) | Arctic peat soil microbial communities from Barrow, Alaska - Barrow Graham LP Incubations 11-31A (SPAdes) (version 2) | ecosystem: Environmental > Terrestrial > Soil > Wetlands > Peat... | reverse complement strand
TTCTCTTTACGAATGTTGCATTGCTGGAGTAATGTACCAATAGAATGGTCATGAAAGAACTGACTGATTTGGTTTTCAACTGAAATTTTTTCTGCTACAATCGGCGGCATAGCGTCTCCTGCTGGGTAAGTAGAATTGTTGGGGAACAAGACTATTTTACTACACATGTAGACGCTATACTATCAATAAATACAGTATGTTATGCTGTTTCGACAACTGCGAAAGTTGAGTTACAAACCTAAATTTAACTCCTGATTTGCTCAAGGAGGGACAACAATACTGGGATGATCTTCTAAGTATGTCCTTCTCAGACTTTCTAGACGATTTAAACGACACCCCGCTTGCTCCCAATATCCGGATCAGTGTCCAGCATTACATCGACAATCATGAAACAGAGTTCGCGTTCTTGTTCCTCGTGGCTTTCCCTTGCTTGCTGCTGTACAAGGAATGGCCCTCCAAGTTATATAGCGATGCAAACAAAGGAGATACTAACGCAATCCTCAAGTTATTACGTCTTGACCCCTTCCTACTCCATGATCCGACAATTGGTCTAGAGATTCAGAAAGTACGTATTAATGGTAAGCAATCCGTTTATGAAAACCTGCTGAATGCCCCATTAAAACCGATCAAGCTTAAATTGACCAACAGAGGTATCAAAGACATGTTGGCTGGCTTGATTTCTCTAATGGCTGAAACATTAAAGCAGCCCCTTACATCAACCGACATTAGAGACCTCTTTGATGCCGTGGCCCAAGATGCAGACAAACGTGATATTGACACCAGCCTTCCCGAGAGCCAAGAGGCATATTCCAAGGTTATCCAACGAAACCGCCCTGACTGGACACCACTCCTGAAAGCCGGACAGATAAATCTGAAGTAGTGTCCGGGTAGTTTTCTCAACTACATGGAATCATCCAAGAAAATTCATCCTTGGAGGTTCTATGGACAGCAACAAAAACTCTATCACCAGCGGCATTGAAACTAAGCCCAAACGAAGTACTCTTCAAACGTCGAAATCGTCCGCCGACTCGGCGGGGTTCGCCGGCACTGCCGGCATCCTTGCCGGGTCTGCGGAACCTTTAAGCATGGCGGAACCTGTAACACGCCATGCGCTAATACCACATTTGGACAATTTCGAGTATCTCCTCTGTGGCTTTGACTCCCTCGACCTCGGCCTCTTCGTGGAATGGGGAACCGACTGGCCGGTAGTTATCAAGGCTCTGCAAGGTTTCAAGGAGAAGGCACAAAAGTGTGGCGAGGTCGTGGAAGAAACCACCCCTGACAGGAAATGCGTCTTTTTTCCTAATGGCAAAGGTGACGATTACACCTTTCATCTTCAATTCCCAGAGTTCCATCTCTACATAGCCAAAACTGAAAAGTTCACAAACTCGCCAAACGTCTATCTTTCTATCAACTCGGAAACAATGTGGAACAAAGGAGTAGACCACGCGCTCAACCTGGCCAAAGAGGATTTAAGATATTTCGGTGGAAGGATTGACAGCATCCTCCCGAGCCGTCTTGACATCTGCGCTGACTTCAAACTATCCCCAGGCCTCACCCTCCCCTTCCTAGAAGAGCATACCGTCTGCCGTAGTCGTGACCTAAGGCCCATCATTAAGGGGGGAACCTTGGGAACCTGCTACTTCGGATCCCCTGCAGCACCAATCCGCCTTCGCATCTACGACAAAGGGAAAGAGGTCCTTAAAAAAGGGGAAAAGCTCTGGTTTGCCGACCTCTGGGGGACTAACGACCTTGAAAATATCTGGCGGGTGGAATTCCAACTCCGAAGACCGGCCTTGAAACAATTAAAGATTAACGATTTTGAAGACCTGTGGCAAAGACCGGGGGGAGTATGGAACTACCTGACTGGTGAATGGTTCTCACTCCGTCTGCATGACGATGACCGGCAGGATCGGCGCACCATCCATCCTTGGTGGCTAGAGGTGCAGGCCTGTGCCGAGAGGCTAGGAAAAGGCATCAGAATCCGGCGGGATTTCAGCACTAATTCCCACGCATCAGCATTATATTTCGCTGCCCATATTGCCGGTTGTCTCCCTTCCTTCGCAGCCAGGGGGCAAAAAAGAACCAGAAATTTCAAAACTGCAATTTATTCACTCAGCGAGGTACTTTTCGAACATTGGAGACGGAGGGATTTTAAAGGCGAGGTCGATAAACGTATCATCAAATTAGGCCAGATACCAGACGAGGTGTTTAAACGCCCTTTCACTGACATAAACGAAGAGGAATATTTTCAGGAACGGCTGGCTGAAATCATCAATGACGGTCGCCTGGAGGATGTGGAAGCTGAGGAATCGGCTTGGGCATCGGTGCTTCTGAGGAGGTCTGACGATGGCAATTGACCTCCTGACACCGGAAATCCTGACTGTTGAGCAGTTCGCCCTAAGGATGCAGGTTTCTCGAACCACCGTCTTCGGCTGGCCGAAAAACAAGGTTCTTGAGGAAGGAGTCCACTATTTCCGAGTAGGCCGAATCCTCCGCCTCTGCTGGCGGGAAGGCCTCTTCCTCAACAGCCAGCCGAGGCCGCTTTCGGAGGATGAAAGCCCGCCGCCGCCAACGCTGCCGAAACGAAGTGAGCAAGATTCACAGCGGGGCGAAGCCCCGGTCAACAGCCCGCCTTTGACTTTCAGCAGAGGAAGCGGCCCAGGCGTAAATCTCGACTATTGATAAATCGGACGATTGGCGTTATCTTCCCCCTCGGACTAGGACACACTGAAGGGAGGGTAACGCCATGAGGACATAAAATGAGAATAAAAACAGGCAATCTCGCTATCGAAGCACCTATCAAGGAAACCGGAGCCATCAAACGGCGGAAAGGCTCTAAAAAGCTCTACGTTGATTTCTATTACTTCGGCCAGCGGATCACCCGATCAACGGACCTTGACGACACCCCTACCAATGAAAGAAAGGTTCGCGGCTTCCTTAACAGGATTACGGAGCGGATCGAGGAAGGCACTTTCAAATTTGCTGAGGCGTTCCCAGGTGCATCGGATCAAGAAAAAGCACATTTTACCCAAAAGGAAGGAAGGGAGTACCGACCGGAACCGCATCAAGTGCTGTTCGGTGACTACACGAAAGAATGGATGAAAACAATCTATCCTTCCTTCGGCTCCCCGACCAAGCGGAATGACTACCGGGAAGCAATCGAAACCCGGATTCTTCCCTACTTCAAAAACTTCACATTCTACCAGCTCACCGGCACAACAGTTTTCAAGTTCACTGAGTCGCTGGTAAGGTTAAAAGGGAAGGACAATGGAAAGCAGCTTTCAACGGCAAGAAAGGTCAATCTTCTGATTCCCTTCCGAGCCATCTGGAATGATGCCTGTGACCATTACCGTTGACCACTGAAAAGCCCCTTCGACAACCTGAAAAAGAAGCTGCCGAAGACAGAGAAGAAAGAACACACCGTCATTAGGCTTCCTGACTGGCTCAAGTTCCTTGATAACCTTGAAACACATTACCGTCCCATAGCGGAAATCATGATCTTCACCGGCATGATCGCTTCCGAACTGGGAGGACTGAAGCGGGAAGACATTGAAGGCGATTACATCAACGTCCGAAGCTCCTACGTCCTCGGGGTAGAAAAGAAGAGCCTCAAGACAGCATTCAGGAAGAGGCAAATCTTCATCACCCAGGCAATACGGGAACGGCTGCAAACCATCATGAACCGATCATCTTCCCCTCACGTCTTCGACATGGAGGACGGGAAGAGATTCAACAGCAGCCGGTTCAGTAAAATCTGGAGGAAGGCCGTACTACAGGCGGGAATCCCTTACGTGACCTCGTACTCTGCCCGGCACTCCTTCGCGGCCTGGAGCCTCATTATCGGCGTTAATCCCCTAAGACTGGTAAGCCTTATGGGTCACGCAAGTAAACAGATGGTCTATGAGGTTTACGGGAACTATGTGGAAGGCTTAGAAGATGATGCAGAGGAAATGCTTGATTACTTCGGGAAAGACTTCGTACTTCCTAGAAAAAGGAAATCCCCAGTTCTGTTTGGGGACAGTACCGGGGACAGTCTTTTAAATTCCTTTGTAACTTCTGGAATCTTATAAATTATATTGGAGCGGGAAACGGGATTCGAACCCGCGACTTCGACCTTGGCAAGGTCGCACTCTACCACTGAGTTATTCCCGCTCAACGAGCATCCTTTTATAACAAAAGGCGTCCGCACAGTCAACACCTTTTTTATCTGAAAGAGAATTTATCCGATCTGCTGCCTCGACAAATATTCGTATCATATCAGGTGCCATCAGCTATACTGTTGCCATGAAAAAGGTTGACCAGATACGCGACCTCATCGCCTGCGAGGCGGCCCGGCTCATGTACGAGGATGGAGTGAGGGAGTACCGGGACGCGAAGAGAAAGGCAGCCAAACGCTTCGGCCCGGAAAAGGCGCTCTCGCTCGGCTCTCATCTCCCCACTAACGCGGAAATCCACCAGGAACTTGCCCGGCTCATCTCTTCCCAGGAAGGCGACCTGCTACCGGAGCGACTGCTCAAGTTGCGTCTCGCCGCCCTCGCCTACCTGGAACTCTTCGCCGAGTTCTCCCCCTACCTGGTAGGCTCGGTCCTCTCTGGCGCGGTAACCAGCCGAAGCGACATCGACATCCATCTGTTCGCCGGCGTCGAGGAGGTGGAGGATTTCCTGGAGCGGCAGGAAATCTCCTTCGAGACCGAGACGGTGCCGATCCGAAAGGGTGGCGTAATCACCGATTACACCCACATCTACCTGGAGGACTCCGAAACGGTGATCGAATGCTCGGTTTACCCCGCCGAGGAGAAGCGCAACCGGACCGTGAGCAGCATCACAGGGAAACCGATGGAGCGGGCCGGGTTGAAACAGTTGAAGACAATAATCGCCGCGAGCCTGGGCGAGGAGGAACCAAATGGAGAACCGTAAAGCCGAACTGATCGAGACGCTGCTCCCCAAAGACACCAACGGATACGGCAATATCTTCGGCGGCGTCATCATGAGCATCATGGACAAGACCGCGGGTGTGGTCTGCTGGCGCTACTCGAAGAAACGGGTGGTGACCGCCTGCGCGCAGCGCATCTCCTTCCACACCCCGATCAACGTGGGGGAGTTGGTCTACTCGCGAGCCACCATCATCTATGTCGGTCGCTGTTCCATGGAGGTGGAAGTCGAGGTGGAGGTGGAGAACGTGATCGAGGGGACCACGCGCCGCGGCGCCAGCGGCCTGTTCACCATGGTGGCGGTGGACGACAACTCGCTTCCGTCGCCGGTTCCCCCCTGGCAGCCGGAGACCGAGGCGGAGCTGGAAAAATGGCGTCAGGTGGAAAAAAGGAGAAAGGAGGCGTGAAAGGACCGGCTCCGCTACTGCTAACGCTCCTGCTCCTTTCGGGCTGCGAGGCGCTGAACGATTCGCTGGTGCGAATCTGGTTCCAGGACCTGGAACTGGGCAGCAGGGTGAACTCTCAAATCAGGGAAGGGCTCAAAAGAAGGATGTCCGCACCGGCGCAGGATCTGCCGAAAAGACCGACTCCGGTGTTCCTGGACCAGGGCTAATCAAAATCGGTCAAGATCTCCCACACGGATCTGACTGATTGAACGGATCAAGGCGGATCAGGCAATAGCTTTCGGGTTAAATCAAAGTCTTAGGAGTTTAATCTGGCTTTGTCCTTTGAATCCGAGTCAATCGTGTGCGCGTTTGATTCCCTGACAAACGGGGCGGAAACGCGGGGGACTGCGGACAGGTCGAAGCTGGCGACGCCCCAGCTCAGGATCTCGGCGACAGAAGCGCCCTCAAGTTCCAACGGCGGAGATTGCCCCAGAAAGCGGAGCGCCAAAACGAGCAGCGCGCCACCCTCGCCAACGAGATCACGACCGGCCGCGATGGAGACCGCGTGATCCCGCTTGCTGAGTTTGGCGCCATCCGGCCCGGTAACCAGCGGCAGGTGACAGTAGGTGGGTGTCGCATACCCGAACAGGCGCTGCAGGTAAATCTGGCGCGGCGTGGAACTCAGCAGGTCAGAGCCGCGCACCAGCTGATTCACCCCCAAGGCGGCATCATCCACCACGACGGCAAGGTGATAGGCGTAGGGCCCATCGGCCCGGTGAATCACGAAATCTCCGCAGGACCCGGTCAGGTGCTGGCTGTAGCGCCCCATGACGGCATCGTCGAAGGAAACCACCTCGTCATAGACCTTTACCCTGAGCGCCCGCTCCACCTTCTGATTCAACAATCCGTCGCGGCAGAGACCGGGATAGACCAGGCCGTCCTCGTGGGGTGCCGAGGCTATCTGGGCGATCTCGCTCCTGGTACAACCGCAGGGGTAAGCGAGCCCGCGATTCACCAACTCCTGCGCCGCGTCATGGTAATTATCGGTGCGCAGGCTCTGGTAGACCACCTCGCCATCCCACTGGAATCCGAGGATCTCCAGGGTCGCCAGCATGTCGTCGGCAATTCCCGGCACGACGCGCGGCAGGTCCAGGTCCTCCATCCGCAGATGCCAACTCCCCCCGGAGCTCCTCGCCATGAGATAGCTCCCCAAAGCCGCCACCAGCGAGCCGAGATGGAGCGGGCCGGTGGGGGATGGGGCGAAACGGCCGATAACCGGCTCATTGCCTGCGCTTGTTCTGTCCAATAAATTCACCTGGGAAGGATTAAAGGTACGAGCAGCAGTAGTCGGTAAGTTGCGTCACCTTCAGCTTGAAGCTCGCGTTCTCCGGTACCTCGAACGCCTCTCCGCCCTTGACGGCGACCCAATCGGAGGAACCGGGCAAAAGCACGGTCAGTTCGCCGGCCAGGATCTCCATCAGCTCGGCGGAACCGGTGTTGAAGCTGTAGTCACCCGGCGCCATCATGCCGAGTGTTTTGCGTGTCCCGTCGGCGAAGATGACGGTGCGGCTGGTCACCTTCCCCTCGAAATAGACATTGGCCTCTTTGACGATGGTTACGTTGTTGAATTCAGACACTATGCACCTCCTTGGATATTGAATATCATTCTGAAAACCGGACCTTAGCGCGGCCATTCCCCGGAATCCCAGCGCTCCAGAGCGGCCTGCGCCCGAAACCCGATCAGTCCGGGCATTTCTGCAATTTTTCCCAGGGTCGCCCGGCAGCGCTCCGGCGCCTGGCGCAGGGCGTAGACGGCAGCCATACCGGCCACCTCGGAGTCTTCGTGATCTAGCAGAACCAGGAACCGCTCCAGGCCACCCTCACGATTCAAGGCCGCAAAAAACCGGTCCAGGCACTCCACCTGCGCGGAAGCAGCCTCTTCCTGCATGGCCGCAACCGCCTCGGCATGCCTGACCGCAGCCTTCGCGAACCATGCCACGAGTGTTGCCACCTTATCCTGCTGCTGCAAAAGCCACCTCCCAGCTGCCGGGCACTTCCCCCGCCTAAGGAAGAGAAACCAGGCACGCCATTAATCAAAAAGACTAGCAGTTTTAGGCAATGCATTCAAGCATTTCGTGAGGGTGCAACCCCCAGGCAAACCCAAACCGCACCGCTGACCGAGTAGACCGGCTGGCTGCGCGCCGGAGTCACCCACGGCCCTTCTTGGCTGCAATATTAAAAAGAGGCGGGGTTTCCCCCGCCTCTGCTTGCTGCTTGTATGTCTGTACCTGTTAAATATCGAAGTACAGAGCGAACTCCAGGGGTACCGGACGCATGCGAACCGGGTTGACCTCCGCCTCAGTCTTGTACTCGATCCACTTGTCGACCACGTCGGGGGTGAAGACATCCCCTTTGTAAAGGTATTCGTGGTCTTCCTTGAGCGCCTGCAGCGCCTCTTCGAGGCTCCCCGGTGCGGAAGGAATGGTGGCCAGCTCCTCGGGGGAGAGACCGTAAATGTCCTTGTCGAGCGGCTGGCCCGGATCGATCTTGTTCTCGATCCCGTCGAGGCCCGCCATCAGGAGCGCCGCGAAGGCGAGGTAGCCGTTGCAGGAAGGGTCCGGCGTGCGGTACTCGACCCTTTTTGCCTTCGGGTTGGAGGAGAACATCGGAATACGCAGCGAAGCGGAACGGTTACGGCTGGAGTACGCCATGTTCACCGGAGCCTCGTAGCCCGGAACCAGACGCTTGTAGGAGTTGGTGGTCGGGTTGGTGAAGGCGCACAGCGAGCGGGCGTGCTTGATGATCCCGCCGATGTAGTAGAGTGCCATCTGGGAGAGCCCGCCGTACTTGTCGCCGGCGAACAGATTGACGCCGTCCTTCCAAAGCGACATGTGGCAATGCATCCCGGAACCGTTGTCCCCGTAGAGCGGCTTCGGCATGAAGGTCGCCGTCTTGCCGTTGCGGTTGGCGACGTTCTTGACGATGTACTTGAACCACTGCAGCTGGTCAGCCATGTCGACCAGCGGCGAGAAGCGCATGTCGATCTCGGCCTGGCCGCCGGAGGCGACTTCGTGGTGCTGGCATTCGACGCGGATCCCGACTTTCTGCATCTCCATGACCATCTCGTTGCGGAGATCGTTCTGGGAGTCGGTGGGGGAAACCGGGAAGTAGCCACCCTTGTAGCCCGGCTTGTAGCCGAGGTTAGGGAACTCTTCGCGGCCGGAGTTCCAGGCCCCTTCGGAGGAGTCGACGGAATAGAAGGACGCGTTCGGGGTGGAGTCGTAACGGACGTCGTCGAATATGAAGAACTCCGCCTCGGGTCCGAAGTAGGCGGTATCGGCGAGGGAGGTTGAGCTCAGGTAGGCCTCAGCCTTGCGGGCGATGTTACGCGGGTCGCGGCTGTAGTCTTCCTTGGTGATCGGGTCGAAAATATCGCAGATGAGCGAAAGGGTCGGAAGCGCGGTGAAGGGATCCATCCTGGCGGTCTTGGGGTCCGGGATGATGATCATATCGGAAGCGTGAATCGGCTGCCAGCCGCGGATGGAGGAGCCGTCGAAGCCCTGCCCTTCCTCGAAGGTGTCCTCGCCGAACTCGCTCATCGGAACCGTGAAGTGCTGCCAGATACCGACAAAGTCCATAAACTTGAAATCGACCATCAGTACGCCGTTTTCTTTAGCAAACTCAACTACTTGTTTTGGTGTCATCAAAATCTCCTTTCAAAATGATTAATTAAATCAGTCGACTAAAGGGCGTCTTCGCCCCGTTCACCGGTTCTGATGCGAACTACCTCTTCCACGGGGGTGACGAAGATCTTGCCGTCGCCGATCCGCCCGGTTTTCGCGGCCTGCTCGATGGCATCGACCACCTTGGCGACCATCTCGTCGGAGACGATGATCTCCATCTTTATTTTGGGTATGAAGTCGACCACGTACTCGGCGCCGCGGTAGAGTTCCGTGTGCCCCTTCTGACGGCCAAACCCCTTCACCTCACCGATCGTAATCCCCTGGATGCCGATTTCGTTGAGCGCCTCTTTGACCTCATCAAGCTTGAAAGGCTTTATGATTGCTTCGACTTTTTTCAAGACAGGTACCCTCCGCTTCCGTTTTTCAGTGCGCGCAAATTATAAAGAGCTTGCCGTCAAATTGCAAGGTTAATAAAGCGCCGCAAAGCGCTCCTGACCACCAATTTAGCAAATTGTCTGCCAAGACGTAAGTCACCGTGGCCAGAAAGTAAATTCAGCTGGTTACGGCCTTGGGTAACTCCGGGAGCAGAAGCGCGCCATTGTTTGCAGCCCAAGGATTAGGCAATATGGGCGAACCTCTGCCCGGAAAACGGGCAACGCCGTCTCGACTCCCGGCTTGCCAACAACCACCCCCAAGGTATATAGTGTCAGCCGTAAAGCCGGCGTCCCAGTCGTCAGCCGGCTTCCACCTCAACCGGGGCATGCGTGAGACATCTCAAGGCTTCACATACAAACATCACCCGCGGATCGGGAAGCGCCGGGGTGGGCCTCCTGCTGGCAACGCTCTGCGTCCTGCTGGCGACCCGGGCTTACGGAGACTTCTACAAGTACACCGGCGAGGATGGGGTCGAGACCTTCACCAACACCCCGACCAGCCGCGGCGCCGTGAGGATGCTGCGGGAGCCCCGGCCGAAGGCAGCGAAGGCAGCGAAGGCAGCGGAGAGAAGGGAGCCCCGGCGGGCGCTGCGGGCGGAACTGCAGTCCACGGGCCAGGAAGCGCTGCTGCCGGTCCAGGGGATCGTCACCTCGAATTACGGCTGGCGGCACGACCCGATCGACGGCGGCACCCGGCACCATAACGGCATCGACATCGCGGTCCCCACCGGCACCAGGGTCAAGGCTGTCGCTGCCGGCAAGGTCGTCCAGAGCGGCTGGCACGGCGGCTACGGCAACCTGGTGGCGGTCAAGCACTTCGACGGCTCGCTTTCGCTCTACGGGCACAACTCGCAGCTGGAGGCCAGGGTCGGGGACCAAGTGGAGGCGGGTCAGACCATCGCACTCTCCGGTTCCACCGGGAGATCCACCGGGCCGCACCTGCACTTCGAGCTCTGGAAGGACGGGGGCAACGTGACCCAGGGCTATCTGAAAAACGGCGCCGGCATTCCCGACGTGGCGCAGGGGATCAGGAGTTACCTCCACAACGACGGCTCCATCGTGTTCACCAACCTGAACTAAAATCCCAGCAAAAAAACCAAAAGTCAAAACCGGCACACGGATTGGACGGATGCCATGCCGGCGCATAAAGGCGGATAAACCAGGGAGACTTTGGTTTACCCCAAAAAGCCTTGCCTTATCTGCCTTTATCCGCTCCCTCCGTCAATTCCGTGTGCGAGATTTTGATTCTCATTTCCCCGCCTTAAACTCAAAACTTCTTTTTCTTAACCTGACGTGTCGCCTGCGCTTCCCAGGGGTCGTCCGGCCAGGGGTGCCGTGGGTAGCGCCCCCTGAGCTCCTTGCAGATCTCCCGGTACGCTCCGTTCCAGAAACTGCGCAGGTCGGCGGTCACCTGCAGGGGACGGCGCGCGGGAGAGAGCAGATGGATCAGCACGGGAACCCTGCCGAAGGCAATCCGCGGGGTCTCGGCCAGGCCGAACATCTCCTGGAGCTTCACCGCGAGAAAGGGGGCGCCCTCGGCCGGGTAGCTGAGCCGCACCCGGGAACCGCTCGGGGCCGTCAGGTGGGTGGGAGCCCCGTCGTCGACGAACTTCTGCTCGCGCCAGCTGAGCATCCCCTTGAGCGGCGCCAGAAGGTCCACCCGTGAGAGCGCGGCCAGCGTCCGGACGCCGCCCAGCTGCGGCACCAGCCAGCGCCCGATTTCCAGCGCGAGCGCCGCGTCGGAGAGGTCGGGAAGCCCCTCCTCGGAGAAGAGCCTAGCCAAGAAGGTCACCCGGTTGCGAAACTCCAGCGCCTCGGCGCTCCAGTTGAGCCCGCTCACCCCGGATCCGGACAGGATCCCCTGCACCAGCGCGGCGCAGGTTTCCTCGCCGGTGGGCTTGGCCGGGCGCTCGTAAAGCAGAATCGCCCCGAGCCGCTCCTCGTCCCGGGCCACCACCCTCCCCTCCCGGTCGTCCCAGAACACCTTTTTCCCCCGGGTGATCGACCCGGCGCAAGCGGCCCGCACCGCTTCCAGCGTCACGGCGCTCGCCATCCGGATCTCCCCCTCGACCGCTCCCCCCTCGATCTCCACCGCGACGATGAACGGCTGGGCCCGGAGGTTGCTCCGCTCCGAGAGACGCGCGCCGCCGCCGTTTGCCATCAGGTAGCGCCCGGAGCCGGGGGCCCGCTCCTGCGCGACCCGGTCCGGATACGCTTTCATGAGCAGTTCTCCGACCAGGGCGGCGTCGCGGCGCCGCACCCCGCCCGACACGCCCAGCGCCTTCCTGAAATAGGCGGCGACCCGCTCCACGCTCGCGCAGGCCTGGGGATCGACGCGGCTCTCCAGGAGGTCCACCCGGTCCAGCAGATCGCTATCTGAGAGGCTCCCGGCGCCGCGCGGCAGGAGGTCGCGCTCGGAGAGGAGCGCCGCGAGGGAGCAGGCCAGGGGGCCCTCGCCGAGCGACTCGCCGGCGATCAGCAGCGCCGCCAGGCGCGGGTGCATCGGGAGAGCGGCCATGCGACGCCCCAGAGCCGTGATGACGCCGCGGCCGTCCAGCGCGCCCAGCCTGGCAAGGAGCGCCTTCCCCTCGGCGAGGTGGGCGGCGGGCGGCGCGTCGAGAAAGCTGAGCGACGCCGGGTCAACCACCCCCCAGAGCGCCAGGTCGAGCGCCAGCGGGGTGAGGTCGGAGACCCGTATCTCGGGGGGGGTGAAGGGAAGCAGGGTGCGCTGGGTATG
>Ga0209125_1002995_pt1 | contig 12178 bp, 6 predicted proteins | sample BarGraIncub1131A_FD_184503 | JGI IMG/M metagenome (GOLD analysis project Ga0209125, IMG submission 184503) | Arctic peat soil microbial communities from Barrow, Alaska - Barrow Graham LP Incubations 11-31A (SPAdes) (version 2) | ecosystem: Environmental > Terrestrial > Soil > Wetlands > Peat... | reverse complement strand
TAGCCTACGGTTCGTTTTCCAAACTCCGTTTTCCATTTCCAAAACGTATATTATAGATGGCTTTGTTGCCGAAGCAGTCCAGATTTTCGCTGTACCTTTGGAGTAATTTCCCGTAACGGTGAACAAATCTCCGGTACGACCACCTTCATCATCAGCATTGGGAAGATTCAGCAGCAATGTTGGGGCAGCGGCTTCATTATTGTACATGTAAATTTTAAAGGCTGTAGTATTCCCCATATTTACCGCAATAATTTTACCATCCTCCGTAACACCCACATCACTCAAAACTAATGTTCCACCTGTAATACCGGTCATATTCAAAGCCGTAATAGAATCACCGGAAGCGGCATTGTATACGACAATATTTTTACCACTTGTTCCTTCGCGTGTAGCAACGTATACATGTCCGTTTCCGGCACCTATACCATAAGTTTTGCTGGAAGCTGGCGTGAACCATGCTGGTAAGTTTCCGGCAGTAGCTCCTTTTTCCCAAAGAGTCGTCACAACCGGGGTCAGTAACGTTTGAGGTATATTATGGTCGGCAATGAAGGTTTTAGTTACACCCATCATGGCTTGTACCCTGGAATCATCCCATGTAACAATATTCTCATTTTCATCAGTATTACTACTCCAAATGATAGCACCATCACAATTTGCATAGACGGCCTCCAACATCTGTTGCCAAATTGCAGTATCTATAAATTGTTTATAGTAAGCACTGCCTGACTTATTATAATATTGAGGCCAAATAAAAACAATAATTTTCTTGGTAGCATCATGGGTCTTTATTTCGTTAACAGTCGTTACCAAATCGTTTATCCACTGTGTAATATCAGGCTTGCAAATATAAACAGTAGGAGCAAAAAAATCGACAGTACCGGCAGCTGTCCATCGCTTTGCGTTTGAGGTTTTCCAGTTATTAATTAATGTTGTCTCATTGGATGCTCCATTGTCATAAAATCTCGATACACAAAGTGCAGACGGTGCTAAACCGTAGTTACCGATTTTAACACCAGCGATTTTAGTTCGAAACACATCAAACATAGTTGTAAAGCGGCTAGCCATTTCAGTTTCACCGACGCTGCTGTCGGTAAACCATTGTTCTATATCCGTACAAACGACTGAATTGGTATAGTTGGCTGCCGTTGCCGCTGCGTTAATTTTATCTATATCCAAAATAAGCTTCGCAGTATTAGTTGGATCTGGTTTCGTAAGAGACGATTCATAAAACAAATTAATCCGAGAGAATCCTATAGAAGTCAAATCAATTTTGCCAGAGTAATGCATCGCATCATATAATACAAAGGCTTCTTTACAAGTCACATTCTCGGCTAATAATAAAAAAGCCGGAAGAAAGAATAAGGTATTAAATCTGAGTTTCACAATTTAGTATGATTAATTTTGAGATTCAGGGTTATCTATATTTTCGATGTGTGCAGCGATGAACTGTTTGGTTACACCCATCATTGCTTGTACTCTGGAATCAGTCCAAATAACAATTGCTTCATTTTCATCAGTATTACTACTCCAAATGATAGCACCATCACAATTTGCATAGACAGCCTCCAACATCTGTTGCCAAATTGAAGTATTTATAAATTGTTTATAGTAAGGACTACCTGCCTTATTATAATATTGAGGCCAAATAAAAACAATAATTTTCTTGGTAGCATCATGTGTTTTTATTTCATTAACAGTTGTTTTCAAATCGCTTATCCACTGTGTAATATCAGGCTGGCAAATATAAACAGGAGGAGCAAAAAAATCGACAGCACCGGCAGATATCCATCGCTTTTGGTTTGACCTTTTCCAGTTATAAATTAATGTTGGTTCACTGGATGCACCATTGTCAGAAAATCTCGATACACAAAGTGCAGACGGTGCTATACCGTAATTACCGATCTGGACATTGGCTACTTTAGACCGAAACACATCAAACATAGTTGTAAGGCGGTTAGCCATTTCATCTCCACTAACACTACTGTCGGTAAACCATTGTTCGATATCCGTACAAACAACTGAATTAGGATAGTTAGCTGCTTCTGCCTCCGTGTTAATTTTATCGATATCCAAAATAAACTTCGCAGTATTATTTGGATCTGGTTTCGTAAGAGACGATTCATACAGCAACTTAATCCGAGAGAAACGTTCAGAGGTCAAATCAGGTTTGTACGAATAATGCATCGCATCATATAATACAAATTTTTTGACAGTAGTAGTGTTTATTGAGGCTTCTTTACAAGACACATTTCCGACTAGTAATAAAACAGTCAGTAGAAATAACAAGCTATTAAATCTATGTTTCACGATTTAGTATAATCAATTTTGTGATTTATTTATTTCCTGAATGGATTATTGTTTACCTATTGTGTTGAAATCTATACAAAACAACCGTCTTTTCCGTACCGAAAATGACGGTTGAATCATATAGAACTCCATTAACAAATCATCTTTCCAAAATACCGTAGATACTGAGGTTAGCTCAAATTTTTATTTAATAAACTTGTAGGCTTTTCCGTTGATACAGATAATGTACATACCGTTATTCAAATCACGTGAATAAGTTCCGTTGGCTTTCGTTTTTTCAATCAACATGCCACTAATAGTATAAAGCGCAATTGTCGATTCACCATTTAATGGGACAATAATACCGGAAGCATTGCGAATGATGGTAGCGCTTGTCCTCTCAACATTATTCAACTTAGTTGTAACTGTTTCAAAAGCGCCCATTTCAGGAGTACCCGGTCTGGTAGAACCAAGATAATCGGTAGTAACGCCAGTGACGGCAATACCTGGTAAAGCAACAGTTGGAGATGGCTTATAATCAATAGCTAAGGTTCCCCCTGCAGTTGCAAAGGTAGGATTAATAGCTAAACTGTTGACATCTTGTCCGGGTCCGGCAGGGGTACCCGAAGCATTTTGCCAAGCAGCTAAGGTTGATAAATTAAAGGATGATATAGCAGTAGTACCACCACCATAATTTCCTAACACACCACCTGTACCGCTAACATAATAATCGTTATTATTAAGAGTCAGCGTTCCTCCGGTAACAGCAAGACAAACAGCATAATGCAAACTGTCTACACCACTTGTGGTTGAACGTGTATTCACGAAGATATTATTTCTGAAATTACGTGCATTGGTGGCTGCGGTACTATTTAAACAGTACGATTTATTGACAACTCCCGAAGCCAAACTGCCTCCAATATACACCGTGTTAAAATAGAAATTATTATTGACATTTAATGCCCCTGTTTCGTTAATACCATGAATAGTGGTGGCAGTATTTCCGCCTAAGGTAATGATATTGTTGGAGTAGGTGGTAGTACTACCGGCATATCCGGTGGCCCTTATACCATACACTTTGGCAGCAACAGAAGTTGCACCTGTTACCCCCAAGTTATAAATAAAATTATGGTCTACCGTATTGTTAGCTGTAAAAGCACCGTAAAAAATTATCCCGCAAATATAGCCTGCAAACGAAGGGTATGTATTATATAAATTATAAATAGTATTTCCGGTTACGGTTCTTACATTCGTATTACCATTAATAGCGGCAGTGCTACCGTAAAGTAGGATACCACACACAGAGGTTGAAACAGGTCCAGTGGTATTGGTATTGGCAATAGTTAAATCGTGAATAATATTGTTGGTTATGGTATTCGTACCATTTGCAGATTTAATGCCATTGACATTGCCTGCTGTGGCAGGAGTTACATTGGTAGTTGCATTGTTCAGATTGACCATCGTATTACCGCTTATGGTAATATTACCGTTTGCATTATAAATAATTCCACAAATGGTTTGTGCTGCCCCTGTACTGGGAGAGCTTGCAGTGATATTATTAATTATATTGTTGTTAAAAGTTACTGTTCCTGTGACTGCGGTGCTAATATTTGCCCCATAAATGTTAGTTGCATTTGCATCGGCATTGCCCCCCGTAATGGAACCAATGATATTGTTTTGCATATTGATGGTTCCCGGGCTTTGTATTGAAAATCCATTCACACCTCCACCGGTAGCTCCGGCTGTGTAGGTAATGGATTCTGTTGTTCCATCGTTAGCTCCAATCGTATTGCCGGCAGTAGTGCCAACATTCACATTACCAGCCGCGATATTAATGCCTGTCCAGGCACCTGCTCCTGAATTACTCCAGTCAAAGTTTTGGATGATATTGCCTTGAACTTCACTGGCTGGCTCACCGGCTGTTAAAGTCAAAGCAATACCTATAAATACGTTATTGTTACCTGTTTTGATCCAAGGGCTTCCTCCACACAAAGCAGAACTTCCACCTATATAATTACCGGTGATAGTATAGCCGGTTCCTCCTGTTATTTGTATTACACAAAATGACCCCACCGCAGTAGTGGTAAAAGGGGCAGATTCGTAAAAACTATTTCCGGAAATGGTCCAAGCGGTATTTTGAACACCCACAAGATATATGCCGGCTGAAATACTGGCTGGCATCATAAAATCTGCAAATTCATTGTTGCTGATAGTGTTTCCGGTGTTTGGAACACCTGAACCGCCACCTGAATAAATAGAATTGTAAGGTCTTGTATCTGCACTGGTAATTAAGTTGTTGCTGATGGCATTGAGCCCATTACCATTAGCGTCTGATGATGATGTTGTAAAAGCTATTGTCCCCTTGCCGCTACTTGTTCCAGATCCTTTAATGGTGCAATACTTTATTGCATTGTATTGAGCATTAGAGGCTAATATAATTGTATAAGCTGCGGTTAGATCTGAACCACCTGAATTGGTGATGGTCAAATCCCTGGCCGTACCTGTTAGATTTCCGTTTGTAGCATGCACCCGTCCATCTATGGTCACATTATCGGCACCATTCAAAGTTATCAGGGAGCTACTAAGATTTCCGCTAATAGAGAGACCTGTAACTGTGGGGTAAATTTTTACATAGCTATAGAGAGCACTTCCTACTCCGTTGGCACTTCCTGCTCCGTTGGCGTTCAGTGTAGCTATGTCTAGCTCGTAAGTATTACCGGTTATCTGCAGGGTAATCACTCCGGTATTAATGATTCCGGCATTAATGTCATCGAAAGCGGCTTTTAAAGTTGCATAATTGGCACCTACACCACCAACAGTTATGGTAACATCGGCATAAGCCTGCGATGTGAAAAGACCTACAAATAAGGTCATCGCTAAAAAGAGTAATTTTTTCATTTTCATTTTCTTTAAATTTAGAGGTTTTGTAATGGTTTGTTATCTATTTATTTCAAGTAAAAATAGTATAATTATTAATTACTTACAATGCCATTCCTGTTTATTTTTCAGAAAAAACTCAGAAAACGCGTTGTATCTATAATAAATTCGATAATCCACCTGCCTGCCGCAGGCAAGAACAATTCGTGATAGATACGCGATATTTTGGAATCGAAGATAAAAATTAAACACTTTGCAAACCAACAAATTGAACTACAAATAGTTGAATTGCAAAATAATAAATAAACCAATGAATATAAGTATCGTTTTTATCCTGTAGAATATCACGGATTATTATTGACCTATTGTGTTGAAATCTGTGTTAAAACAACCATCTTTCCCATACCGAGAAAGACGGTTGAACTTTTGTAAAACCCAATTGAACAAAGTCTTGATAGACTTTATTACAAAATAACCTTAGTTGCTTTTGAGCCTACTTTTACAATCAAAATACCTTTAGCTTTGACAACAATGTTATTATCAACAGCTGTTGCATTTATTATTCTGATTTTTTGACCTAAGCCATTGTAAACTTCAATAAGATCTCCGACTTTTACTCCCGATACTTTCAGATTGCCATTGACTGTGCTTACTGTAAAGTTTGTGCTTACATCAGACAAGGCTGTAGCAATATCCGTAACTATTCCGTTCAATGTAACAGTTTGAAGAGTGGCACCGCTGGATGTTATACTAATATCCTCAGTATAACTAGCAACAGTCAATCCTGCTTTAAGTCGTACAAAGATAGTCGTCGAAACAAGTAATCCACTGACCGGAGTGAGTGTAAGTGCAGTTGCCTGAAAACCGGAACCGGAAGTTAATGAGATTTCGTAGTCGGCAGGAGGAGTCATAGTTACATTATTTGCAAGAGAAGATCCACTTATGGTAAATGACTGCTCTGCAGATGGACCTGTACCATAATAAAGATTATAATCCAATCCTGTTAATACAGTTGCAGAGGCTGATAATATAGTATTTTCTAACGCGCCCATTTTAGGAGTAACCGGTCTGGTAAAACCAAGATAATCGGTAGTAATACCTGTCCCTGTAACAGCAGGTAAGGCAGTGGAAGTATAATAGTTTACTGCTGTTGTTCCCCCTGCAGTTGCAAATGAAGGATCGACAGCTAAACTGTTGACATCTTGTCCAGGTCCGACCGAAGCATTTTGCCAGTCGGCTAAGGTTAATGAATTGTAGGATGGTGTAGCAGTAGTACCTCCACCATAATTTCCTAACACACCACCAGTACCGTTTACATAATAATCGTTATTATTAAGAGTCAGCGTTCCTCCGGTAATGACAAAACAAACTGCGTAATGCTGATTGGCTCCGCCGGTTGTTGAACGGGCATTCATAAAAATATTATTTCTGAAATCACGTGCATTGGTAGCTGCTGCGCTAGTCAAACAGAACGATTGATTGGCACCCGAAGCCAAACTGCCTCCAATATACACCGTGTTAAAATAGAAATTATTATTGACGTTTGCTGCCCCTAATTCGTTAATACCATGAATAGTGGTGGCAGTATTTCCACCTAAGGTAATGATATTGTTGGAGTAGGTGGTAGTGCTGGTAGCATATCCGGTTGCCCGTATACCATACACTTTGGCAGCAACAGAAGATGCACCTGTTACCCCCAAGTTATAAATAAAATTATGGTCTACTACATTGTTAGCTGTAAAAGCCCCGTAAAAAATTATCCCGCAAATATAGCCTGCAAACGAAGGGAATGTATTATATAAATTATAAATGGTATTTCCGGTTACGGTTCTTACATTAGTATTACCATTAATAGCGACAGTGCTACCGTAAAGCATAATACCAGACAGTGAGTTTGAAACCGGTGTAGCGGTATTAGCACTAGCGATAGTTAAATCGTGAATAATATTATTTGTTATGGTATTCGTACCATTGGCTGATTTAATAGCAACCAAATAGCCTGCTGTACCAACAGTTGCATTGGTAGTTGCATTATTCAGATTTGCTATCGTGTTACCGCTTATGGTAATATTACCGTTTGCATTATTAATAATTCCGGAAATGATTTGGGCTGCCCCTGTACTGGGAGAGCTTGCAGTGATATAATTAATTATATTGTTGTTAAAAGTTACTGTTCCTGTGACTGTGGTGCCAAGATTTACCCCATAAATGTTAGTTGCGCCTGGCGTTGATGCTGTATTGTTCGTCGTAATGGAACCAATGATATTGTTTTGCATATTAATGGTTCCCGGACTTTGGATTGAAAATCCATTCAAACCTCCACCGGTAACTCCGGCTGTATAGGTAATGGATCCTGTCATTCCATCGTTAGCTCCTATCGTATTACCGGCAGTAGTGCCAACATTCACGTTGCCGGTCGCAATATTAATACCTGTCCAGGCACCTGTTCCTGAATTACTCCAGGCAAAGTTTTTGATGGTATTACCTTGGACAGTGCTGGCTGGCTCTCCGGCTGTTAAAGTCAAAGCAATGCCTATAAATACGTTATTGCTACCCGTTTTTGTCCAAGTGCCTCCACACTGTGCCGCTGATCCGCCTATATAATTATTGGTGATAGTATAGCCGGTTCCTCCTGTTATTTGTATTACACAAAATGAATTCACCGCAGTAGTAGTAAAAGGGGCAGATTCGTAAAAACTGTTCCCTGAAATGGTCCAAGCGGTATTTGCAACACCATTAAGATATATGCCGGCTGAAATACTTGCAGGCATCATAAAATCTTTAAATTCATTGTTGCTGATAATATTTCCGGTGTTTGGAGCACCTGAACCGCCACCTGAAAAAATAGAATTGTAAGGTCTTGTACCTGCATTGGTAATTAAGTTGTTGCTGATGGTATTAAGCCCGTTACCATTAGCGTCTAATGATGATGTTGTAAAAGCGATTGTCCCCATGCCACTACTTGTTCCCGAACCTTTAATAGTGCAATATTCTATTGTATTGTGTTGGGCATTAACAGCTAATATGATTGTAGAAGTTACTGTTAAATCTGTGCCACCAGTATTGGTGATAATCAAATCCCTGGCCGTCCCTGTAGCATTTACTCGCCCATCTATAGTCACATAATCGGCGCCATTTAACGTTATAAGGGAACTGCTAAGATCCCCGCTAATAGAGAGACCTGTAATCGTAGGGTAAATATTTACAGAACTGTAGACGGCAGGTGCTACTCCGTTGGCATTCAGTGTAGCAGTGGCTATCTCGGTTGTACTACTGGTTATCTGTAGTGTGATCACTCCTGTATTAATGATTCCATTATTAATGTCATCAAAAGCGGCTTTTAAAGTTGTATAGGTGCCAAGTGGTCCGTCAAGACCGCCACCTACAGTAACTACTGTATCGGCATAAACTTGCGATGTGAAAAGACCTATGAATAAGGTCATCGCTAAAAAAAGTAATTTTTTTGTTTTCATTTTTATTAAATTTAGAGGTTTTTTTATTGGTTTGTTAGATAATTATTTCAAGTATAAATATTATAATTGTTAATTATTAATGGCATAATCAATTACTAAACAGCAAAGTTATTACACAAATAACTCTATTTTCACACAAATTGCGCACAATTCTCCTCAAATAACGTAGAAATTCAGACTCTAATAATTAAATGAGTATCGGGTGTTATATCTAATGAGAAAATTGGGCTCTATAACGAATAGGGTGTGTAAAACTTTTCCTTATAATATTTATTCAATTTTTTGTATTAAACTCTGTAAGAGTTTTCTGTGCATAATCCCCATCCCGATAGTTATCGGGATTATTTGGGGGATGAATGAAGAAGCCTGGTAATCAACTCTGGAGGAGTTCACCAATAATGAACATCATATTATTTTTCCTTCTTGAAATTTTTTAGAATCAACTTAATTATTCCTCTAACGATAGCCAATAAAACATAGAAAAATATACTAATGGAAAATACATACCCAATATATGTCCATAATTCTTTCCACTGGGTACCATACACAATAATAGATATGATATTGATAATAAAAGCAGTAAGAAAACAAATTGAAAAGATGATCAGCTCCTTTTTTTGACGTTTACCTGTTATTAAAATGTCTTTCATATCTTAAAAATTTAAATATGGAATTTTATATTCTTCGGGAAAATCAATCTTACGTTGTTCATCCATAGCTTGGTTACCCATCAAACAAAGAATCGTAGAACAGTAACACTCTTCAACAATATTTTTGGCTTTTTCACCTGTAATGGCAGCTTGACAAAATGAAGCAATCAATTCTTCCGAGCCATCTTTATAGGCACCGGTCATTGAAAGTCCACTGTTAATATTTATTTTTCCTTCTACAACATAATTGGTTTCATGTTCAGTTGCAATTTCGGGAACCCAGCTTGGACCTGCCACGGGGATATTGTCGAAAATTTGCTGTTCAACTTGATTGATAAGTTGAAGAATTCCTGCAGCAGGTTTTGCATATTCAAAAAAATATTCTCCTTTTGCTAATTCCATCGTACCTTTATTTCCCAACACCTGTTCTCCCATCCCGTTGAATTTATTGGCAATGAGAGATTCGTAGGTGGTTTTTACTCCATTTTTATAATGATAGGTTAAACTTACACTATCATATACTTCCCGCCCATCTTTCCAGAATACAATATCACCCATTCCTACAACTGAGTCGGGGATTCTTTTTAATGCCCAATTAGATACCTCTAATTGATGAGTAGCTAGTTCTGTCATTAGCCCAGCTGAAGATGCTTTATATAATCTCCAATTAATACTACGTTCTAAATGAGGTGCCGGAACCGGACGACGCCAATCATTATTTCTAAACCAATGGCATCTCATACCAACAATATCTCCTATAACCCCCGAATGAATCATTTGCAGTGATTTGATATACTTTTCATCAAAAAGTCGTTGCATCCCAAAATAAAGTACTTTATCGGTCTTTTGATACGCTTCGTAAATTGCTTTACATTCCCCCATTGTCAAGGCCATGGCTTTTTCACAAAAAGTATGTTTATCGGCAGCTAATGAGTCTAGTACCATCGGTGAATGCCAATTCAAAGGAGTGGATATTATTACCCCATCTATTTCCTTCGATTCCAACATTTTTTTATAATCCGTGTAGGTTTTTGCTTTGGGGCAAAGTTCTGAAGCTGCTTTCAGATTTGGCGAATAGTTATCACACAAAGCAACAATTTCAACATGAGGTATTTTCAAAAGATTATGAATGTGATACTGTCCTCGTGATCCGGTGCCAATAAGGGCGATTCTTGTTTTTTCGTTCCTTATTTCTTTTAGTTTTTCAGGAGTGAAAGATTGTAGCCAAGGAACTGTAGCTAATAATGCAGTACCTCCGGCAATATAACCTAAGTTTTTTATGAATTTTCGAAGATCCTGATCGATTTGTTCATCTTTTTTAATCATATTCTTGCGTTTTATTCTCCAGTATTGTAAATACGAATATCATTCACTTGAAAGCGACTCAATATATCCGCTTTTTCTTTATCATTTGCTATCATTAATGTAGTTGAAAGTATCTCCGCTTCAACAGAATTAGGCGTGACTACACATACAATCTGACGCTTTTCAATATATTCCCCGCTAATTGGATGAATAATGTGCTTCGGATTCGAAGGCATGTTACCGGATGTAGAAAGTGCATTGTTCGAAATTTCTAACGTTCCCAAGACCTCACCTGCTTGATATGGATTTTCAATACTTACGCTCCAATAATTGCCAAAAGGATGATGACCAAGTCCCAGTATTGAACTATTTCCAAAATTCACGAAAGCGTTATCAATTTTAAAACGAAGTAATGCTTTAATCTTTTCCATAGCATATCCTTTGGCATAGCCACCAAAATCAAAACTAATATTATCTTGTAAAAAAAAGACAGATTTATCGCTTTCATTTAAATAAACCTGTGAAAAATCTTTCAACGTAATATCAAATAATCCACAAGTCATGTCATAGTACTGTCTACAATTTGAAAGAATGTTCCACATCTCCGGGGTTACCTTTACAGGTGCATATACAGCGCGTGCATTGATTAGAGTAATATCACTTTCTTTGTCATATCGATTTAACATTTTATCTAACCTAACTAACTCAGATATAATTTCATTCCAGAGTGACTCTGACACCGTCTTTGTACCACCTACCGTTACTATATCGAATCTCGTACCCATGATGTCAAGAAAAGAACCATGAAACAGGGAGGAAGATTCGTAATAATTACAATAACAAGAATCCATTTTTGTTATTCTGATTGTTTGGCCAATTCGAGAGCACTAGTAGTGATGTAATATTTAGTGAGCATATTAGGAATTTCCCAGTCAGGCATATTCCGATGGACTAAAAAATCGAAGTATTTTTCGGCAACACGTGAAAACTGAGCTTCATGTCCTTCTCTAAACTCAAGAGGAACGTCCACTCTTATTAATTCCCCTTCAGATTTTATAGAAACAAACGGATACGTTTTCTGTATTTTCTTGATTACTTTTTCGAGATTGGTTTTAAATTCATTATCACCTACTTCTTTTGTCTTTTTGATATATAATTGTGTGGTAAATGATAGCTCCTTATTTTGAATAATCTGCAGTGTTGCTTTTGAACCTTTTATTATTGAACTATATGTATCACCTCCACCTTCAGGTGCTTGAAAATTCCATATTACTTTGACTGCTATGTTGACTCCTTTTATTTGATAATTAATAACACCGTTGGCATATGTTTTTAATTTATTATCAGATATATATTTTTGCAAATAGATCGGATATTCTTTCAGTTGCGTCGATTTTGTAAATTGGTCTAAAGTAAGATTAGTTGTCCAATGTTTTGCAGATAATAGTTTTACATCTTTCTTATAATCCAAGGCAATATCAGGAAAACACTTCCAGTTCACCAAATCAATTAGGTGAGTTGTTACATCTACAATTCCCTCTCCTTGTTGTTCCACATCATAATACCATGCAGGTCTGATCAAAGGCG
>Ga0209125_1002994_pt1 | contig 12180 bp, 10 predicted proteins | sample BarGraIncub1131A_FD_184503 | JGI IMG/M metagenome (GOLD analysis project Ga0209125, IMG submission 184503) | Arctic peat soil microbial communities from Barrow, Alaska - Barrow Graham LP Incubations 11-31A (SPAdes) (version 2) | ecosystem: Environmental > Terrestrial > Soil > Wetlands > Peat... | reverse complement strand
GAAGATGGCCGAAGCAAGAGTTTCGAAGAAGGTCGAGGGGGACGAGCAGGAGGTCAACAGGATGTATGTGGGGCCGCAGCCCGCCGAGCGCAGCATCCTCATCAACTTCGTGCTCGACAAGTCGGGTTCGATGGAGACGATCCGCGCCGCGACGATCTCCGGCTTCAACGAGTTCAAGAACGACCAGGCGCGCGAGGCCGGCTCGGCGGTCATGACGCTGACCCTGTTCGACACGGGGTTCAAGACCGTGGCCAGCGCGGTGCCGGTGCGCGACATCCTCGACCTCGACGGAGCCTCCTACGCGCCCAACGGCGGGACCGCGCTCTACGACGCGGTGGGCAACACGCTGGCGCTCACCGACGCCTACGTCGCCAAGTGCCGGCCCGACCAGGTGCTGTTCGTGATCATGACCGACGGCGAGGAGAACTCGAGCCGCGAGTTCGACCGCGATCGCATCTTCGGCCTCATCGAGGAGCGCCAGCGCAGCGCCGGCTACGAGTTCATCTACCTGGGCGCCAACCAGGACAGCTATCTCGTCGGTCAGGCGATGGGCATCCGGGCGGGCCGCATGGTCGACTGGAGCGCCACGCCCGAGGAGACCGCTGCGACCATGCAGCGCGTGAGCCGCAACGTGCGCGCACACCGCCGCTACGCCGAGGCGCAGTCGCCGGTGATGTTCTCTCCGGAATTCGAGGCGATGGCGGATCTCGAGGGGCAGGAGCTTGCAGACGCGAAGATGGCGTACGTCCGCGAGGCGAAGAGGGGCTAGGAGCCGCACGGGCGCGGCGTGACACAGCACGTCGAGCAGGGGGGGCGGAGGTCGGGTGGCGCCGGGTTCCGGCCTCCGTGCGCGTCCCGGCACCCGCGCTGCGGAGGCTCCTGTAGGGTAAGGGGCAGATCTGCACGGCTGACGAGGGGGTTTCGCACGGCATGGAACACGCGTCCGCTGTTCAGGATCGGTACGACCCGGGCAGGTCGGCGGTCGACGTCCGTTTGGCGGGCGTTTCGCTCTAGCATGGTCCGGATGCTTGACTCACATACCCGTGGGGGTATAGTTTCGGTTGCTGTTCAATGGCTGTATACGAGTGCATCCCTCGAGGGAGGGTTCGTTGAAGAACAAACTCATCATCTGGCTCTCGGTGGCCGTGATCGCCGTCATCGCGCTCGTTGCTCTGGCGGTGCCCTCACCTGCTGTGCAGAAGGACATCGGGAGTGACGAGCTGCTGAAGTTGCAGGCTGCCGGCGGCGCGTCGATCGTAGACGTCCGCACCCCGCCCGAGTTCGAGTCGGGCCACATCGCCTCCTCCGTCAACGTCCCGCTCGATCAGCTCGAGCAGGTCTCAGCGACGTGGGACAAGCAGAAGCCGGTGGTCGTGTACTGCGCCACCGGCGCGCGTTCGGCGGACGCCGCCGCGTTCCTGGCGAGCCACGGGTTCCGCGAGGTCTACAACCTCACGGGGGGCGCAGCCGCCTGGACGGGCGAGCTTGTCGGGGGAGCGGCCGCGGCCGCGGCCCCGAGCGGCGCGGGCTCCGTCAAGACGAACGGCAAGCGCCTGTTCATCGAGTTCTCGACCAGCACTTGACCCACCTGCATCGCGATGAAGCCTCTGGTCGAGAGGCTCGGCACCGAGTACAGCGGCAAGGTCGAGTTCCGGACCTACCTGGACAGTGGGGACCCCATCGGGGACGCGCTCGCCCAGCAATTCAACATCCAGTACGTGCCGACGTTCGTGTTCGTGAACGCCGACGGGAGCGTCTCGGGACAGCAGATCGTCGGCGAGGCTACCGAGGCCGTACTCAGGCAGCGGCTCGATGCGCTCAAGTAGCGGGCGACCGCTGGCCCGGGACGGTGGGCGATGACAGGGACCCTGCTGACGTTCGGCGCAGCATTCGCCGCGGGCTTCGTGTCGTTCCTGTCGCCGTGCGTGCTGCCCCTGATCCCCGGTTACGTGTCGTTCATCACCGGCTTCACCCCGGCCGAACTGGCCGACGAGAAGCAGACGCTCTCGGCCGTGTTGATGCCGAGCCTGCTGTTCGTCGCGGGGTTCACGTTCGTGTTCGTCGCGCTCGGCGCCTCGGCGTCGCTGCTCGGCTCGCTGCTCGCGCCGTATCGCGGTGCTCTGGCCACGGCCGCCGCGGTGCTCATCATCGCGATGGGCGTACTCATGCTCGGCGTGATCAGGCTGCCGGGACTCTACGGTGAGAAGCGGTTCGATCTGTCGCGGACGCGTTCGCTGGGCCGCGCTGCCGCTCCGGTCATGGGGATGGCGTTCGCCTTCGGCTGGACGCCGTGCGTGGGGCCGATCCTCGCGAGCATCCTCGCGCTCGCCGGGAGCTCCTCGGACGTCGGCCGCGGCATGCTGCTCCTGCTCACCTACTCCGCCGGTCTGGGCGTGCCGTTCGTGGCGGTCGGCCTCCTGTTCGGGAAGCTTCGCGGTGCGATGCGGTTCCTCGGCCGCCATTCGCTCACGATCAACCGGGCGGCGGGCACGCTGCTCATCGTCATGGGAGTGCTCATGTTGACCGGCAAGCTCGCGGTCATCACCGCGTGGTTCCTGCGCTTCGTGCCGTGGTCGGTCGGCTGACGGCAGGCCGAACCCTCTCGCTTGCACCCGGATACGCGAACGGCCGCCCGAGACTCGGGCGGCCGTTTCTGCGTACAGGCTATGCGCGACTCAGCAGCGGTTCTTGCCGCCGTCGCCGGTCGCCGTGTAGCCCTGCTGCATGGCGACCGCGTCGAGGGTGGTCATCACTGCGTCCTCCACGACCATGACGGCCTGCTTGTCGAGATCGTCGACGAACACGAAGCGCGTGTAGCCGTGGCATTCGTCGCATAGGTGCACCCGGTGGGCGGGGTCGCCCTCGACGTGCGTGTAGCGGAGTCCATTGGGGTCCATCGTCCCGCAGCGGACGCACCGGAGGCGCTCGTAGCCCCACTCGGCGTGGCAGAGGCCGCACCACAAGGTGCGTTCCGCGCCACGGAGCGCGGTGCTCTCGCCCATGCGGCCCATGGCGGCGTCGGCGCCGCACACGGGGCAGCGCCCTGAGCCCCATGCGTGCGGATCGAACTCGCCGAGCGTCTCGAGCGCGCTGCGCGATGGACCGGTGAGGAACGGCACGAGTGCGGAGAAGAGCACGAACGCGACCGTGGCGGTCGTCAGTGGGCCGTTCGGCTGCGCACCCATCGTGTCCGCCGTCTCCGCGAAGAAGGCCTGCGGTGCCCGAACGGCGCGGGCCAGACGGCCGCCGTCGATAGCGGCGGCGAAGTCGGCGTCATGCAGCGCCGCGGCTTGGTCGGCGGGAAGGCCGGCTGCCCGGCTCGCGTAGAGCGCTATCTCGCCGACGGCCTCCACGTACTCGGCCAACGGCACCTCGGGTGCGCTCACGCGGAAGATCGGCTGGCCAGCGACGAGCGCTTCACGCGCGGCGTCGGCGCCCGGCGCGTCGTAAGCGCGCTCGACCGATTCGATGCGCGACTGTATCTCCCAGAGTCCCTTCAGGAACCGCAGCCTGGCTGCGTCCGGGGCCGTCGCTGCAGAGAGGTAGTCTTCGGTCACTTTGCTTACGAGGTCCATATCCACGCAGGCTCACTCCCTTTCGCGGCGTTGGGGGCCGGGCCTGACGGCCCGACCCCCGGTGCTCGTGTGTCTCGGTACGAAACGACCTGCGTTCTACTCCTCGATCACGTTCTTGCCGCTGGCCAGTTCTTCATCGGCCCAGTGGCCCCAGTGGTATCGGGCCTCTTCTTCGGTCACGCGACCGTTGCCGAGCATGAGCCGGGCCAGCCCGCGGTAGGGCTGGAAGATGCCGGCGCCGAGGTAGATGTGCGCGCACATGATGAGCACGACGAGCGCGAAGGCCACGTCATGCAGCAGGAGCGCCACCCGGAAGACCTCGGGAGAGACGAACTGACCCGCCCAGAGAACGACTCCCGTGACCGCGATGAGCGCGGCCGCGAAGAGCAGCAGGCCGTCGGACAGACGCTGGCCTGACTTGACCTCGTGCTGCGGGGGCATGTGGGTGGTCTTCGGCGCGAACATGTACCGCGGGAACTTCTTCATGAACAGCTTGTCATCGTCGTCCCACTTGGCGAACAGGTTCTTCATGATGTGCACGAACCCCTTGGGGGCCACGATCAGGCCGACGAGCGGCCCGCCGATGAACACCACTGCGAAGACCCTGTGCGCGATACGGACCATCTGGACGACGTCGGAGCCGACCGCTCGGCCGACGACGGGGATGAAGACGACCGCCCCGCTCGCGATGAGCACGAGGGTCGCGACCATATGGATGCCGTGGATCCACCGCTTCAGCAGGCTGTGACGCTGGATGTAGCGTGTCACGTTACTTCTCCTCCTTCGCGGCTTCGTCCGCGGTCTCGAGCTCTTCGGTCAATCCGTCGCGCGTGTAGCCGATGCTCGACAGGAAGGAGATGCCGAGGCCGCCGACGATGGCGGCGATGCCGAGCCCGGTGAGCGGCTTGATGATCGACATCAGCGTGACGATGTCCGGCTTCTTCGGGTCACGGATGAGACCGTGCGCCTCGAAGCCGAACTTGGCGACGAACAGCGAGTGCATGCCGCCCATCTGGGTCTCGCCGTAGAGTTCGGCCTTGTTGAAGCCCGCGACCTTGAGCTCCGCGACGCGTGCCTTGCCCTTCGTGAGCATCTCCGTGCGCGGCCCGTAGAAGATCGCGGCGGCCGGGCAGGTCTTGACGCACGCGGGCTCGATGCCCTTGGCGACGCGGTCGTCGCACAGCGTGCACTTGTTGGAGACACCGAAGTTCTCGCGGTACTTGGGGACGCTGAAGGGGCAGGCAGCGGTGCAGTACTTGCAGCCCACGCACTTCGAGCTGTCGAGCTTGACGGTGCCGTCATCGAGCCGGCTGATGGCACCGACCGGGCAGACGTCCATGCATGCGGGCTCCGTGCAGTGGAAGCACGCGCGGCGTGAGAACGCCCACTCGACGCCCGCGGGCGTGTCCTTCTCTCGGAACTCGATGAGAAGGCGTGTGTCGCCGTTGAGGTCGGCCATGCTCTGGTAGGAGCCCGTGGACTCGTAGCCATCCTTGACCATGCTCGAGGGGAGCATGTTCCATTGCTTGCACTGCACCTGGCAGCCCTTGCACGCGCTGCACTTCGACGAGTCGTAGAGAATCGCGGATTCAGTCATCGGTCATACCCTCCTTAAGCCTTCTCGACGTTGACGAGGTACGCCTTGTATTCGGGGATCGACGAGTTGGCGTCCCCTACATTCGGCGTGAGGTCGTTGGCGATGGCGCCCGTTGCATAGCCCGAGGCGTAGCCCCAGTGCCATGGCATGCCCACCTGGTGGACGGTCTTGCCGTCGATCGTGAACGGCTTGAAGCGTGGTGTGACCATGGCCATCATCTCGATGTCGCCGCGGTCGTTGAAGACGCGGACCTGATCGCCGTTGGCGATGCCCTTCTCCTTGGCGAGCTCGAGCGACATCTCGACGAACATCTTCGGCATGGCCTCTGCCAGCCACGGGATGTTGCGGGTCATGCCGCCGGTCTGCCAGTGCTCCGTCATGCGGTAGGTGGTGCACACGATCGGGTACTTCTTGGGGTCGCTCGGCTTGACCGACTTGGCAGACCCGAACGTGAGGTTCGGGGTCGACTGGCCGCCGTTGATGAGGTTCTTGGCCGGGCTCTCGAACGGCTCGTAGTGCTCCGTCAGGGGGCCGTCCTTCATACCGGCCGCGAACAGCCTCGCCGTGCCCTCGGCGTTCATGATGTATGCGGTGGCGTTCGGCGGGGTGGGAGTGATGGTGCCGTCGGGGGCTACCACCTGGAAACCGAAGTCCGGTACATCGTTGTGGTTCCACTTCGTGCCGTCCCACGCAACGAGCATCTTGTCCGCGTTCCACGGCTTGCCCGCGACGTCGGCGGATGCACGGTTGTAGACGACGCGACGGTTGACCGGCCACGAGAACGACCACTTCGGATAGAGCCCGAGTCCTCCGGGATCCTCCTTGACGCGGGAGCCGGTCGGCTGCTTGGTCGGATCGGCGAGAGCGTCGTTGTTGTTGTAGTAGCCCGAGTAGATCCAGACTCCGCACGCCGTCGAACCATCCGCCTTCAGGAGCGTGAAGTTCTTGACGAGTTTGTCGTCGGCGACGGTGTAACCGTTTATGCCCATCGCGACCTTTGTGATGTCCGGCTTGCCGTCGGTCTCGTACGGCCAGTACAGCTTCGTGAGCTGCTCGGGGTTCGGTCCGCCGTCGGCCTCGTACATCGCCTTCAGCTTCCGGAACAGCGCGTCCATGATCTCGAAGTCGTCCATGGCCTCGCCGGGAGCCTGGATCGCCTTGTACCGCCACTGGATCCAGCGGCCGGAGTTGGCGATGGAGCCCTGCTTCTCGAAGTGAGCCGCAGCCGGAAGCATGTAGACCTCGGTCTGGATGCTAGCGGAATCGACGCCCGGCGCCTTCCAGAAGCCCGCGGTCTCGGTCTCCCACAGGTCGACCGCGACAAGCCAGTCAAGCTTGCCGAGCATCTTGCGCTCGAATACCGCGTTCGGGCCGCCGACTGCGGGGTTCTGGCCCCAGCACAGCATGCCCTTGATGATCCCGCTGCTGATCGACTCGAAGATGCCGATGTGCGTGTGGTTGATCTTGTTGAGCTTAGGGAGCATGTCATAGGCGTAGTCGTTCTCGGCCGTGGCGTACGGCCCGTAGATCTCCTTGAGCGCGCTGATGAAGAACTTCGGCTTGTTGCTCCAGTAGCCGGCTGCGATCGTCTCGACCTGGAGCCAGTCACGAAGCTTCATGTGCTTCGCTTCGGTCGGAGCGTTCATGTACGCGGGCAGAGAGTTGGAAAGCACGCCCATGTCGGTCGAACCCTGGACGTTGGCCTCGCCGCGCAGCGCGTTGATGCCGCCGCCGGCAACGCCGATGTTGCCGAGCAGGAGCTGCACGACAGCCATGGCACGCACGTTCTGCGAGCCGTTGGTGTGCTGTGTCTGACCCATCGCGTACAGGATCGTGCCCGACTTCTCGGGCGCGCCGGTCGCGGCGAAGGCCTCGTAGACCTCGAGCAACTTGTCCTGCGGGCAGCCCGTGACGCTGGTCACGAGCTCAGGGGTGTAGCGCGCGTAGTGCTTCTGCATGAGCTGCCACACGCAGTTGGGGTCCTGCAGCGTCATGTCCTTCTTGGCGATCTTGTTGACCAGCGGCGTGAACGCGGGCACGCCGGGAGCCGTCATCCAGGCAAAGGGGCCGGTCGCGGAGGTGTCCCACGGAACTTCGGAAGCGACCTGGTAGGCCCAGGTGTCGGTCCCGTACGAGCGGGTCGCTTCGTCCCAGCCGGAGAACAGTCCGTCGGCCTCGTCGAACTTGAAGCCCGGGTTCACCAGGAACGCGGCATTCGTGTAGTTGGTGACGTACTCCTTCTGCCACAGGTCGTTGTCCATGATGTACTTCATCAGGCCGCCGTAGAAGGCGAGGTCCGTACCCGATCGGAGAGGAGCGTAGATGTCCGCCAGTGCGGCGGACCGGGTGAAGCGGGGGTCGACGACGATGTACTTGCCGCCCTTCGCCCTGGCTTCTTCTACCCAAGCCATGGTGACGGGGTGGTTCTCTGCGTTGTTGGAACCGATCGCAAGGATGACATCAGCGTTCTTGAAGTCGCAGAAGTGGTTCGTCATCGCACCGCGACCGAATGAGGCGCCCAGACCGGACACCGTCGAGCTATGTCATATTCGGGCCTGATGTTCGATGTACGTCATGCCGAGCCCGCGCGCCAGCTTCTGAGCGATGTAGCCCTCTTCGTTGTCGAGAGCGGCGGCGCCGAAGTGCGCGATCGCCTCGCAGCGGTTGACGGTGACGCCGCCGGAAACGGTCTCGTAGTTCTCGTCGCGGGTCTTCTTGATGCGCGTCGAGATCTCGTCGATCGCCTGGTCCCACGACAGCGGCTCCCACTCCGACTTGCCCGCGCGGCGAACCATCGGCTTGGTGAGGCGGTTGGGGTTGATGATCTTCTCGCCGGTCTTGTCCTCGTAGATGGAGTTCACTCCGAACTGCGATGAGCCCTTGGAGCACATGCCGCCCCGGTTGATGGGGTGGTCGGGGTCGCCCTCGATGTCGACGAGCTTGCCGTCGCGCACCGATACGATCGTGCCGCACCCACCCGAGCAGTAGCAGCAGATGGTCGACGTCTCCTTCACGTCGACCAACTTCCACCCCTGCACAGGCCCCAGCGCCATCGCCGGGGACTGGGCCGTGAACTCATAGATCACGCTCGTCATGAGCGCCGCGCCGGTCAGCTTGAAGAAGCCACGCCGAGTCATACCCATCGAGATTCCTCTCGTCGGTCGAACGCCGGGTGTTCTCGCGATCGCACCGTGCGCACGTATGCCGTGGGCACGGGACTCGCTGTTCGAGTGTACTCAATGGGCGAAGCCATTTTGGTTAGAAGGCGCCGCCATGCGCCCAATGGTGCATACGCGCGCTCGCGAACCGTATCGGCAGCGATGGACGGAGGGGGCAATCGCTCGGCGGGCCACCTCCTGCCGTATAGTCGTAGGCGAATGTATGTTCGATTGGCCGAGGACCCCGTGCGGGGTCCGGATAGGGGAGTCGTGCGCGACATCGAGAGTCCCGTCCCGTTTGAGCAGACCCTGCGCACCGTGTTCGGGATCCACGAGTTCCGCCCGCACCAGCGCGAGATCATCGAGCACATCGTCGCAGGCGGTGACGCCTTCGTGCTCATGCCCACCGGTGGCGGCAAGTCGCTGTGCTATCAGCTGCCGGCGCTGCATCGGAGCGGCACCGCGATCGTGGTCTCGCCGCTCATCTCGCTCATGAAGGACCAGGTCGACGCGCTGCGCGCCAACGGCGTCGCCGCCGAGTGCCTCAACTCGTCGCTCACCGCCGAGGAAGCGTCGCAGGTGCTGAGTGACCTGCGCGCCGGAGCGCTCGACCTGCTCTACGTCGCGCCCGAGCGCCTCATGCTGCCGAGCTTCCTCGCTACGCTGCGCACCACCGAGATCTCACTGTTCGCGATCGACGAGGCGCACTGCGTCAGCCAGTGGGGTCACGACTTCCGCCCCGAATACATCAAGCTGGGCGAGTTGCGCGGCCTGTTCCCCGGGGTGCCGCTGCTCGCGCTCACGGCCACGGCCGACGACCAGACGCGCGCCGACGTCCGCCAGCGCCTGCAGATCGCCGACGCGCCCGTGTTCCTCGCCGGCTTCGACCGGCCCAACATCCGGTACACGGTGGCGGACAAGCGGTCGGCGCCTCAGCAGCTCGAGCGCTTCATCGCACAGCACCCCACCGACTCGGGCATCGTCTACTGCCTCAGCCGCAAGCGCGTCGAGGAGGTGGCCAAGCGCCTCAAGAAGGCGGGTGTGAAGGCCGCCGCCTACCACGCGGGCCTGCCGGCCGAGAAGCGCAACAAGGTCCAGGACGCATTCGCCCGCGACACCGTGCACGTGGTGGTGGCCACCGTCGCGTTCGGCATGGGCATCGACAAGCCGGACGTCCGGTTCGTCGTGCACTACGACATGCCGAAGAACATCGAGGGCTACTACCAGGAGACGGGCCGTGCCGGCCGCGATGGCCTGCCCGCCGAGGCGTTCATGCTCTTCGGGATGCAGGACGTGGTGGTCGCGCGCGGGCTCATCGAGCGCGGCGGCAACCCGGAGCAGGTACGTATCGAGATGCACAAGCTTGCGGCGATGACGGGGTTCGCGGAGGCGACCACCTGCCGGCGGCGCGTGCTGCTCGGTTACCTCGGTGAGCAGCTCGACCGTGACTGCGGCAACTGCGACGTGTGCCTGGACCCGCCCGAGCTCTACGACGCCACGATCGACGCCCAGAAGGCGCTGTCGGCGGTCTTCCGGGTGGGACAGCGCTTCGGGGCCGGGCACGTCATCGACGTGCTCGTCGGCGCGCACACCGACAAGGTGACCAAGTGGGAGCACGATCAGCTGAGCGTCTTCGGCATAGGCGCCGACACGAGCCGCGACGAGTGGACCAGCATCATCCGGCAGCTCGTGCACCACGGCTACCTGTACCAGGACATCGCCGAGTACTCGGCGCTCAAGCTCAAGGCGAGCGCGAGGGGCGTGCTGCGTGGCGAGGTCGAGCCGCGGTTCGCGCGGCCGAAGGCCCACGTGAAGGCGCCGAAGAAGACGAAGGCGCGCTCGGTGGCGCTGATGGGCTCCGAGATCGACGAGGAGCTCTTCGAGCGGCTGCGCGAGGTGCGCCGGGAGATCGCCGAGGAGCAAGGTGTCCCCGCGTACGTCGTGTTCAGCGACCGCACGCTTGCCGACATGGCCGCGCGCAGCCCGCGCGACCGTGAGGCGTTCCTCGAGGTGTTCGGTGTCGGCGCGGCCAAGCTGGAGCGCTACGGCGAGGTGTTCCTCGAAGCGATCGCGGCGGGGTGAGCACTAATGGCGAACGTAGCTGCGGCGGTCTGTCGCTACGCGATCACGCCGAGCCGTCTGCCCACGCGCGCGAACGCGTCGACCGCGAGGTCGAGTTGCTCGTCGGTGTGGGCGGCCGAGACCTGCACGCGGATGCGCGCGGCGCCCTTGGGCACCACCGGGTAGCTGAACCCGATCACGTAGATGCCCTCGCCCAGCAGGGCGTCGGCCATCTCGTGCGCCATCGCCTCGTCGCCCAGCATCACGGGGACGATGGGGTGCGTGCCCGGGCGGATGTCGAAGCCGAGCGCCGTCATGCGCTCGCGGAACGACAGCGCGCTCCTCTCCAGGCGATCGCGCAGCTCGGTGGTGTCGGAGAGCAGGTCCAGCACCGCCACCGTGGTGGCCGCGACCACGGGCGCCACCGTGTTGGAGAACAGGTACGGGCGGCTCTTCTGTCGCAGCCACTCGACGATCTCGGCACGGCCGCTCAAACAGCCGCCGTTCGCACCACCGAGCGCCTTGCCGAACGTGGTGGTGACCACGTCGACGCGGTCGGTGACGCCACAGAGCTCGGGCGTACCGCGGCCGGTGGCGCCCACGAAGCCGGTGGCGTGCGAGTCGTCGACCATCACAAGCGCGTCGAACTCGTCGGCGAGGTCGCAGATCTCGGCGAGCCGCGCGATGTCGCCGTCCATGGAGAAGACGCCATCGGTGGCGATCACGCGGTAGCGCGCGTCACGCGCGGCCGCGAGTTGGGCGCGGAGGTCGTCCATGTCGGAGTGCGCGTAGATGAAGCGCTTGGCCTTGGTGAGGCGCACGCCGTCGATGACGGAGGCGTGGTTGAGGGCGTCGGCGAGGATGGCGTCGTCCGGGCCGAACAGCGGCTCGAAGAAGCCGCCGTTGGCGTCGAATGCCGACGAGTAGAGGATCGTGTCCTCGCAGCCCAGGAAGGCGCTCAGGTGTGCCTCGAGCTCCTTGTGCACCTGATACGTCCCGCAGATGAAACGGACCGACGAAGTGCCGAAGCCCCACCGCTCGAGCGCCGAGTGGGCGGCCGCCACTACGCGCGGGTCGTTCGCGAGCCCGAGGTAGTTGTTCGCGCAGAAGTTGATGACCTCGCGTGGCTCGTCCTCGCCCGGCACGGCCACGCGGATCGTCGAGCCTTGCGGCGAGACGATGACGCGTTCGGTCTTGTAGAGGCTGGCGGTGTGCAACAGCTCGATCTCGGAGCGCAACGCATCTCTCATGCTTCCGAACATCACAGGCCTCCCAGGTCCAGAACGACCTTGCCACTGTTCCCGCTCGACATCGCGCGGAATCCCTCTTCGTAGTCCGCGAACGGCAGTTCGTGCGTGATGACCGGAGCGATATCGAGGCCGCTTTGCAGCATCGTCTGCATCTTGTACCAGGTCTCCCAGATCTCGCGGCCGTAGATGCCCTTGATGGTGAGCCCGCGGAACACGACCTCGTCCCAGTCGATGGCGACCGGACCGGGGGCGATGCCGAGCAGCGCGATGCGCCCGCCGTTGTGCATGGATTCGAGCATCGTCTCGAAGGCGGCACCGTTGCCGCTCATCTCCAGGCCGATGTCGAAGCCGATCATGCCGAGGTCCTTCATGACGTCCGCCACCGTGTCGCGGGTCACGTTCACGGCCCGCGTGGCGCCCATGCTCCGCGCGAGGTCGAGGCGGTAGTCGTTGACGTCGGTGATCACGACGTTGCGCGCGCCCACGTGCTTGGCGATGGCCACGGCCATGATGCCGATGGGCCCCGCGCCGGTGATCAG
>Ga0209125_1002993_pt1 | contig 12181 bp, 11 predicted proteins | sample BarGraIncub1131A_FD_184503 | JGI IMG/M metagenome (GOLD analysis project Ga0209125, IMG submission 184503) | Arctic peat soil microbial communities from Barrow, Alaska - Barrow Graham LP Incubations 11-31A (SPAdes) (version 2) | ecosystem: Environmental > Terrestrial > Soil > Wetlands > Peat... | reverse complement strand
GATCCGATTCGGGTGCCCCGTGAAGTAGTCCCTCGCCTCGTTGATGAGCTTGGCTCGCTCCGCGTCTCCACCGACCACGTCGGGATGCCAGCGGCGCATCTCCCGGCGGTAGCAGCGACGAACGTCGTCGACGCCGGCAGCCGGGCCCAACCCCAGCACCCGCCGATATCGCTCGACCCGCTCCTCGCTGATGACCTCCACGGTGTCCGGTGCCCTCCTGCAAGTCCGATCGTCTGCTCCCACAAGACTACGATCGAGCTATGACATGGAGCGCTATGAAGTTATACATCTCCATTTATAGCCTTCGCCGCTTCTAGCTGCGCGTATGTACTTGACATTGTATTTCGCGGTGCTAATATTCATCCTAATGATTCATCTTGGAGGTCGTTAGCGTATGGGAATCCAGTACATGGCACAGAACCGCGAGAGGGCACGGACGTTGGGGGGACGGGAACTCACCTTCAGTGAGGTGAAGGCACTCCGCTACGTCCGGGAGCATCGTCGCAATCCGGTGCCACCCGAGGAACTTGGGGAGCTGGATGCGGAGATCGGTCGGATGGAGACCGCGAATCTTCTTCATGACTACGACCTCCTGCGCACGGTCAATCAGGTCGCTCTCGTGAAGCTGGCCATACCTACCGCTCGCCTCAACCGCAGCGAGAAGCTCCATCTCATCACCTGGGTGGATGTCGGAGACCGCATCCGGCATGAACACCGCGGCCTCTTCCACCTGGCGCAGTTGCTCACCGTGGGCGATGGCGGAGACCTCGTCGTGCGGGAGTTGAATCTGGCCTATTTGTTCCTGGCGATCCTCAGCAACACCGGGATCTACCGCGAGCAGTTCTACGTCGAAGGCCAGTGGAACAAACCCACCAAACACCTCGAAGATGCCATCGACGGGCTCATCGCAGGACCGCTGGGCGAGCACCTGGAGGCCGGCCGCTGGTTCGGTCCTCCGCGGCAGCTGGCGACGCTGCCCGAGAACCCGATCCGAAGGGCCCGCATCTTGGCTCTCTACGAGGACTACCTGGAGCTCGCCATCATCCGGAACGTCTACGACTTCTTCGGCCGGCTCGAGCTGCCGACGCTGGAGAGTGGGCCTGCGCTGCTCAACCGCACCGCTCTCCGGCTCGAGAAGGACGCCGACGCCTACATTCGGGATACGGTCGACGAACTGTCGCGCCGTCTCGAGAAGCACCTGGCAGCAATCGCGGGATGAGCGGCCGACGACGAACCCCGGCCGCTGCCCCCGATCGATCCAGTGCTCTGAGCCCACCAGCGCCCCGCAGCGACCCGATGCGCCCCATCCTGGTGTCCGGTGAGGGGCTCCCTCCGCAGGAGCGGGAGCGGCGGCGGCTCGAACTCCGCCGACAGTGGACGGGGAGGCTCATCGTGCTGACCCCCGAGTTGCGCGACCCGCGGAATCTGGACTCACCGGTGAGTCTGAGTCCGAGCTTTCCCTGGGACGATTGGCTCGCGGCGCATCCCACCTGGACTCATCCGGAATTCCGTCGTCACCGCTACGCGATGATCATGGAGGACGGCGTCCTACTCAAGGCCTACTCGGTGGACTTCCTCGTCCGGCTCAAGTGGGCGGTGGAGACCGTCCGTCCCATGATGAGGGAGTTCGACATCCCGGTGCCCGCGTTCTACGAGGAACTCGGCAGATGCTGGGCGGGCAGCTTCAAGCCCGCCTCCTGCCACGGGGATGCCTACGTGGAGCAGGTCATCCTGCTCAGCGGCCAACAGCACCGGGAAACCTATCTGATCTATACGGCGTTGCATGAATTGGCCCACGCCAGGCCCCGGCTCGAGTGTCATCGACCAGTCGAGGACTACTTCGACCACCTCGAGCCGTTCCAAATCCGATTCGGCCTCATTCTCAAACGCTTCCTCGAGACGGACACGAGCATGCGCGAGGCGCAGCGACGCTTTCTGCGCAGCTACGCCTGGGAGGATGACTACGGAAGTCCTCTGCACCCCGGTCCCGAGCGCGGGTGGCAGGGCGACGCGAATGGGCGCTGGATCCACTGCCCCCACCCCACCTGGGACCCGCCTCCGGGGTGGTCGCGGGAGGACTGGTAGGGCAAGTGCACGGATCGTCTCGCGTTGGGTGATCTCTCGAGGCGCATTAGCGAGCATGCACGAACCGAAGAGCCTGGTTTCGGATTTCGCCGCGCATGCGCGAATCAGCAATCATCTTCAGAACCTTGTCGCATTCGACGTCGAACGTCGTCTGCCACTCTGCAACAGCAGCCTTCCAGGCGCTCATCGTCTCGTCCAGACCAGGCTCGCTGGGGACGTCAACGACACCGAGCTTGCCGTCGTGCAACAACGCTGCGCGGACATACTCTGCGGCCAGTATCCCAGAAGCCGAAGCGACTATGTCGTCACCCGCCAGGACATCCCCAGCGGAGAACAAGCTGTCCCCTAGCGTCAAATCCCCTTCAAACGGTTGAGCAATCGGAAGGGGAATCGTGTGCTGTCCGCTCGCTATGTAGACTCTCGGATCCGGGAACGGAGTGACAGATGCCGCAATTCTCGCAGCATAGGCTTCAATGCTTGCGCTCGGCTTGGAAGCGGATGAGCGTGCGACCTTAGCGTCCGAAACAGACTCGGAGCGCTCGTGTCGTTCGCCCATTGCAGCGCGTAGCTCCCTTTCGAGAAGGAGCCTAAACTCGTCGGGATTGGCTGCCCCGGCAGACAAGGCAATGGCCGCGTCGAACCGGTTGCGTTCGGGTCGTGCCAGTTCATCGGCCACCTCGAGGGTGGGACTGGAGGCAATCGGCGTGAACAGGCGACTCAACCGCTCCAGATCCGAGTCGGCAAGCGCCTCCGGGTTCAGGACCAGCACTCCGCGCCAGTCGGGAATCTTGACCTTGAGGACGCCCTCGCCGTGCTGTGTGCGACCTCGAAGCTCCACCTGGTACCACCCAAGCACGGAGTTGAGAGACCAGAGTATCGCGTTCGTGAACGAGTCATTCAGTGGCGTGACCGTGTACAAGGTGTCGATTACCACTACCTCGTTCTCACTGGAGACGGCTGTGGCAACGAACCGCTTGTCGAAGTGCTCCGGGACCAGGATCCGTGGCCCAACAACCAACGGCGCGTTCAGGGTGTACCAGTAGGGCCGCCGGGTGCGAATGTTGGAGCGCTTCGCAGGCACGCCGCCCTTGAGCTTGTCTCCAGAGACGTTGTACGGGAAGGTCTCGCCTCGTTTGAGGTAGGCGACTGCATCGCTGTGGCGAATGCCGCGCAGGTCTTCCTTGCTTCTGTTGATGTCCACCAACCTCGCGTCCGTGCGCTTCAGGGCGACCGGCGAAATGAGCGAGTCAGGACCCTTCGCGATTTCTCTCAGGTACTCGCGCTCAATTCTGAAAGGCGTTTCAAGCCCGTCCATGATGACCGTGACTCGGCCATAGTCTCGCTTGGTGATTCTGAAGCGCTTGGGAATCCCATCAAATGGGAGCTCTCGTACGATGAAGTAGGCGTTCGCCCTCGTGACGACTCCGCTGCTTACTGTTGCCAACGCCCGAAGCGGCACGAGCTTGCCAGATTCGAGGCCAGCTCGGAGGACCTCGGCGATTTCGCTCGACTCGCGGATCATCTGCCCCCAACGGACAGCCGGATCGGCCGCTTGGGGGAAAGCGCCGGGTGAGGCGAGTTTGTCCAAATCATTCGCGAAGGTCACTGCGAGTCCTCGGTGTCATCGTCTGTGGATAGGCACCCATCGCCTGAGTCTGAATCGGCGAACTCGAGCCCGGCTGAGACCCCCTGCCTGGCGATCGTGACTTGGAGCCGGGGATCATGTCCGCCCTGCGGGCTCGTTGAAATCAACTCGACCAGATCCTCCAAGGCCTCGCGCCGTTCGACGATCTCTTCTTGGGGGACAAGGCTGGACAAGCGTCGCCGCAGTCTCACGAAGCGCATGTCCCAAGCCTCCCTCTTCTTGCTGTCCTTTTCCCTCTCCAACAACAAGAGCACGGTATTCGTGTCGGCCTCGACGAACCAGCGCTCGACCAGTGAGTCAACTACGGCAACTACGCGAAAGTGACGTCCGATGAATCGAATCAGTGGAATGCCGTAGTCGGCGAAAAGGACGGCTGACGAAACAACGAATGCCAACCGGCCGCCATCAGCTAGGAATCGAGTGGCGTGCGCGATGAACCAAACATACTCATCGCTCTTCCCGGTGAACCTCGGAAGGTCCAAGTCGCTTGAGGCCAGGGCATTGATTACGGCGGAGTGATTCGTCTGGTGGCGATACGAGATATAGGGCGGGTTCCCGACAACAGCGTCGAAACTGCTTGGCACCCTCAAGGCCTTGGGGTCTCCCGGGATGGCGAGTTCAGTCTGAAGACCAGGGACGACGGTGAAGAAGTCCCTCAGGAGAACTCTGGGGTAGGCAGCCGGCTCGGTCGTGTCGGCCGTCGCCAGCGAGACGGTTGACAGCTCAGCCGCGAAGGCCGTTATCTCGATTCCCCATGTCTCAGAAAGCGCCTGTTCGTGTGTGTCTCCCAGAGCTTTCTTTCTACTGTATGCCGAACGGAGGAAACTGCCCCCGCCAGATGCTGGATCCAAGACCAGGTCAGCGGGAGACCTGACCGCGAAGGTAGTGAGGACATCGACCACATCCTCTGGCGTGTAGTGTTGGCCAAGTTCATGCCGGAACTGCGGCTCGACGATTGACTCATAGAGAAAGCCTACGAGGTTCTGGGAGATCGCGGTCCAAGAAGCAGCGCTCACGGTCTTCTCTAGCTCGTTCCAGACCTCGCCAACCCTGCACGCTGCCGTTTCTTCCGAACCTCGTGGCTCCATGAAGACAAGGTCGGCCACTGGCGTTGGCAAGAACGCCGTTTCGTAGTCACCAGAGCGAGAAATCGCGTGAGAGGTGATTGCCTCGACCGCTACCCGTATCGCCGCCGGATCCGTCGAAGTCACCGGCAGCTGAAGGGGGTCCAAGGTAAAGGGTTCGGCCCTTCGGGGGCCGGCCTCGTAGAGCACACGGTACAAGATCAGCTTCTGAGCGACCACGAACACCCCCAGTCGCAGAATCTGCAGGATGTCCTCCCGGAAATCTGCCCGGAATGCGGGGTTCAGGGCGATACCGAACCCGAAGGTACTCTGGGCTTCGCTACGAACCGCGTCGCACTCCGTCGGGTCCAACTCCAACCGCCCAATGACTCGATTCACAGCCTCGTCCGCCACGCCGTAGACGGCGTTCCGAACGGCCATGACATCGTTGGTTGTGACAGAAGGACGACGGCTGACAACCGAATTCAGGCGAGCCTCAAGATCATCCAGAAAGGAATCCCAAGCCTCTTCGATTTCGTCGATATAGGCCTCGACATCCTTCGAGTGCTGGATTGGCGCGAGGCGATAGCAGGCCTCCTCTCTGTCTTCGTCGCGAGGCGAGTCGCCTACTGCGAACAGCACCACTTCGGCCATGTTGCATGTGAAGTAGTAGGGCAAGCCTCGAGCTACCGCTTTGTTCCTGGCATCTCGCACTAGCGACGCGTTCCGTGGATCTCGGCCCTCTGGTACCTCGGGTCTCTTCATCTCTCCCGACGCGAGCTTCTTGCCGCTGGCGGAATTCAAGCGCATGTCGCACCGTTTGTAGGTGCCGGTCACTGGGTCCAGTTGTCTTTCCTCGATCATTCCGGCCACAAGCAATGTAGGCGTACCGGCAGCACCTAGCCGATGAGCCCGCACGGCGGTGAAGTCCCCCAGCCTACTGACAAAGGTCTGTTCATTCATGCCCACTGGCACTGGCGATCCCCTTCATTTGGCATGCCTATACTGAGGTCCCGCTGGGCAACTTGTCCGCTACTCCTCCAGCACGAGCGCCCAGAGGCGCTTCAGCGGTATGTCCGCCTGCAGGTCGGCTGGTAGGTTCTCGTAGTTGTCGACGACCGCAGTGATCAGGTCGTCCGCGTCCCAAAGTCGCAGCTCAAAGAACTGCCGTCGCGCTTCCTCGATCACCGTGGACTTGAAGCCGCCCCAGGCCACAAGCAGACCCTGCTCGGCGCCGAAGTTCTTCATCACACCCTGGAGTTCCCGCAGAACGGAGACATCCACGGGGGCGTCCTGAGACTTCACCTGGACGACCAACCGCGGATGGTCGAAGCCCATCGCGCCCTTGCCAGCCAGGATGTCGACTCCGCCATCCCTGCCGGGCGAGGAGACCTGCGCATGGTAGTCCTGAGCAGCCAGAAGCGCACCCACCAAGCGAGCGAGGTCGTGGCCACGGAACTTCTGCGAAAGCTGTGTCCGGATCTGGTCCCTGGCGAATTCCTCGATGTTGACGACGGTGTCATCCTCGCTGGCATCGGGCGCTTCTCCTGGCGCCGCCAGAGGAGCCTTCTTCCCGCCGACGAGCGCCTTGACGCGATTCTCAGCGTCGTTCCGCTTGATTTGGCAGACCGTCATGAAGGCGCCCAGAGAGAAGAGGATGTCCTGATCGATGGCGCTGCGAGGGATATCGGTCCGAAGCCAGCGAACCGGACGCGTCTGAAGCGCACCCTCGGGATTCCCGGGCTGATACGCGTAGTCGCCAACGACTTCACCGAAGGCCACCGCAGAGCGGGTCTTGAGCGGCAACGCCACCCAATCACCAACCTCGATGCGCTTGGAGAAGGCCCAGAGTTGAGCCTGCCAGTTTCGTAGCGTGTTCACGTCCTGATCCGGATACTGCGCCGTCAGCTGCTCCAGCATCGCCTCGCGTGACTCCAGGTCGCGCAGGTCGCCCATCTCATCCCAGCCCACCGTGACTACGTTGTTCTCCAGAGCGAAGCTCTCCCGCTCACCGTATCGACCCGCACGCGCCAGCCAAAGTGCCATGACTTCCCCTCTTCCGGTGAACCCCCCTCGATACTAGCGACACTTGGGGACGTATGCACACCGCGGCCGAGCCCCGACTCGCCTTGATCGTCAGACCGCTCCTCCAATATGCGATCGACATGGAGGTGTTGTCGTGAACAGCAAGCGGCGTGGCGTGGCAGCGAGCAGAGCCTACTTGGGACGTATCGGGCAGGTCGTGCTGGGACCGGAAGCGGCACCTGCGACGAAGGCAATCGACATTCTCAGCATCGACGGCGACACCCTCGTCGCCACCCTGGTTCGCGTGAGGCGACAGCCCACGGAGGACTCGCCGGTCTCCGGACGATCCCTCGACGCTGCGCTTCGGACCATCATCGACCACCGCAACAGCTACGCCCCCCAGCTCGACGCCATCCGCGTCGACGTGATCTCGATACTCGTGCTCTCAGAGGACAGGGCGCTGCTGCGTCACTACCGGGGAGAACGCAGCGGATAGTCCGTGGTTGTTTGCTGCAATTATTTGACAATCTGTATGTATGTGGCATAACTCCAGGCAAGAACGAATAAATGGAGTTACAGCCATGGCCACAGCCGATCGATTGAGGAACCTCATCCTCGAGAATGCCGTCAGGAACGACCGCGACCCGGGTGCAGCGGTCAGAGAGTTCGCGGACGTCCTGACCCAGCTTCGGGATTCCCGCCGCATCGCCGAGGAGACCCAGCGACAACTGGTGGAACTCGGCCCCCAGTTCGCCTACTACAAGGGAGAGTCCGGGACGGAACCCCACGCCGGCACGCTGCTGCCCCAGCGTGACCTCAAGCGCAGTTACGCCATCCTGAAGACCCGGCTGCAGGCCACCAATCGCAGCATCGCGATCCTCTGCAACACCGCCAATGGAATGCTGGGCGCCAGCCTCTTCCATCAGGGAAGGCTCGTCGAGCAATCCGATCCGACGATGTCGGTCGAGGAAGTCGCTCGGATCTCGCGAGATGTCGGCGAGCTTGAGATCCTGCACGACCCCCGCGATGGCGAACTGATCATCCTCGAGATACTCCACTAGACCCACCGAACCCCATCGAACGAAGAGAGACCTCCGTGAGCGCTGCGGGGGTCTCTCTTCGGTTGAGCCCAGATACCGCAGCGGCCGTATGTACGCGGAGTGCCGCAGGTCTACGCCAACGTTTCTCCACTTCATTCGTATTTCCAAGAGCCGACACGCCCGGAGCGATTCTCGATTCACCCGGTCAAAATGTATTTATAATTCCTATTGCATTTTATTCTACACACCGCTATAATGGCAATAGACTATAAATACAATTCACGACAAATCGAAAGGAAGTAGCGGCAATGGGCTACGAATTGGGTCATCTGGACAGCTGGGGAGTGGGAAACCTGCATTTCCCCAACACCCGCATGATGCGGCTCCGGGATGCGATGGACGCGATGGGGATGCTGTGTCGAGTCAGACACCGCCCGTTTCCCACCCTCCCCGCCTGGGTCTACGACGAGCCCTATGCCCAGGAGGTCTACGACCACTTCGATGAGGGGTGGGACCTGCCGGAATGTGCCGACCCGAAGCTCGTGAAGCGGATTGAAACCTATCTGGACCGAAAGGTTGCGCTGCTGGAAGAGGAACCGTTCCAGCCGGCCCGGGGCATCCCCTCCTACAAGCTCTCCTCCAATGACGACTGGCTCATTTCTGCCAACGAAGTTCGCAGTGCCCTTGACGCATACAAGGCGAGCGGGCGCCGCGTCGAGGACATCCTCAGCAACCCGCATGACCTGGAGCTATGGCCCCAGTGGATTGCTTGGCTTGAAGAGTCGGTGGCCTACGGCGGATTCCGAGTCTGGTGACAGACCGCGGCTGCCCCTGCCGGGAACGGCGAGGTGGTCTAGACAGTGAAGACGATGGCCTTCGGGCGATCGAAGGCACCAACGACGAGAAAGTGAGTGGACGAGATGACAACAGCAACGATAGACAGCCAGACCACCAGGAAGCTCAACGACTTCAAGGTGGTCTGGAACACCAAGACCTACCGCCAGATTAGCCTCGAAGGCGAAACGGACCCGTGGGCCACGGCGCTCAAGCGGGCTCGGAAGCGCTTCCGCTCGAACGTCCAGATGGAGACGGGGCGCTACATCCCTCTGGAGAACATCCGAGTGGCCTACATCCCCGCGAACGCTGAGCAGCTGGAGCAGGCAAGAGACGACTTCGGGGACGCTCTCGGCGGTCAAGGTGCGGAGCTCAGCGTGTCTCTCCCCTACGCCGTGAGCGGGGGCCGCACCTACCTGCTGCTGGACAGCTTTGCTTCGCTGGATGCCGAGCAGATTCGAGCGTTCTTCGAAGAAGAGCTCTTCCCCCTATTCGCCGAATTGGGCCTGGACGCGGACGACGTGGAGCCGGTGCTGGTTCCCAATCGGCAGCGCTAGGAGACGAGGACACACCCATGAGAGGAGGTGAAGGCTTGAAGCCTGTGCACTAGCGAGCGACGAGAAGTCCGCGATGAGAAGTAGTCCTCGCAGCATCGAGGGCCAGACGAACACACGGAGATCGGAGCGCAAATGGACACCGAGTACAGCACGAAGGATCCGTCCGCCAGCTGCGGACACACGAACCGGATCGGCGACGCCGACCCATGACAACGAAAGGAACGTGATTGAAATGGCGAAGGCGAACACGGTCGAGACCATCGAGGAGTACCTCCTCCGACTCGGGCACGCATTGGCGCCGGCGGGCGAGTTCTGGCAGAACGAACTGCTGCCGCAGAGGAGAACTCGGCACATGGTCAAAGTGAGCTTCTCTGCACCTAAGGAGCGCACCGTTGCCGACATCGCTCGAGAGGTGGAGCTCCAGCTTCGCGACATCGGCCTGTGGCGTGAGGGCCTGTCGGTGAAGGTGAAGGACTTCGACTGGGAGTGCTGCGAGATTCAGAACGAGGGATGCTCCCTCATCGGCACGCTCTGGGTGGAGTTCGGGGTGTGGGGCGGCGGTGCCCTGCTGTGGAGCGCTCACGCCAACCTGCTGTGCGACCACGACCTCACGAACGGCCTTGGGGACGACAAGCTCGATGGGCTGGACGAACTCGATGACGACGAGGCAGCCTGGTGGCTCGCCCACGGCGTCGATGTCGAGGAGGTCTCCGATTTCGATTGCCCTCTGATAGACATGGGCGAGGTTGAGTTTCCGGACCGAAACGAGAAGACCAGCTGCGTGCGCAGCATCAACAGCATCAAGCTGGTGAAGACCGAAGAGGATGCCGAGCCGAAGCAGGGCATCGAGGGTCTGGTCTTCGATGACGGCTTCGTCTCAATCACCCGTGAGGAGTGGCGAGACCGCTTCCCCTTGGTCGAGAACGTATGGGGAATGGTCGAGTGGGACAGCACGGAAGTCCCTGCCAGCTTGGACTCGGAGTATCTCTGGACGGATGTCCAGGTGGACGAGGGCTTCGCGGTCTACAACGGCTTTTGCGCCGTGAACCGCTACTGCCACTACATCAGCACGGTGCCGGTATCCGGAGATCTCCGGATACAGGTGTGGGACGAGCCCTGGACCGCCGATGAGCAGGCTTTCGTGCGGACGGCCATCACCGCATGGCAGCGGGCGCACGGGTTGGCAGAGGACGTCATTGCCCCCGACGACTTCGAGCAGTGGTTCATCAAGACCTACGTCGACAGAGCGGAGCTGGTAGAGGACGTACTCATCTGCAACCTCATCTGCGACCGCTTCAGGGACCTGGAAGTCTACAACAGGCTCGAGGACTGCCCGGGTGAAGATGAGGACGTGTATCGGTCGAATGCCGCCAAGCTGGTGAAGTCCGAGGGCTGTGACGGCCCCCTCTACCGCGGCGTGGGCTGGAAGCAGCAAGGCAACTCCGCCTATGAACCGCTGCTCCTCAAGCGGACCCTTTATGAGGTTGGAGACCCCGAGTTCGATGACTACCGCGTGGAGCGTCAGCGCATCGTCGACGCCATTCCCCGCGAGCTCTGCGCCGAGGAGAACGACATCACCCTGTATGCACACTTCTTCCTAGGTCCGTGGGACTGGTATGTGGCGACCTACGACCCCGAAACCGATGAGGCCTATTGCTTCGTCGTCGGGATCGACGAGAAGGAGTGGGGCGCTGAGTGGCTACGAGCACTCGAGACCCTTCAGGTGCCGGTGCGGGTCCAGATGCCCGACGGGAAGGTCTGCCAAGTGCCTGGTCCGTACTTGGAGTGCGACATCTGCTGGCAGCCCATCACTTTCGGCGAATTGAAGGCACGCAGGGCAGGTGCGAAGCGATGACGGACTCTGTGCACGACGCAAACTGCATCCGAATCACGCGCACGGCGCCACGAGTTGCAGCACGGATGAGCATCAACTCCACACAAGCGAGGCCTCCAATCACCAAGAGCCACCTTGCGGCGGATTGGCTGGATGAGCAGCGACTCGCATATGACCCCCTCCTGAGAGCAGTCGTGAAGGCGCAACGCACCTTGTTGCTGCGCCTGCTGATGGCAGATGACGGGAAGGAGGTCCGCCTCGACCTCGAAGTCGGTGCCCCGAAGGAAATCTGGATGATGCTCCTTTGGAACGAGAACGACGACTATGAGCACTGCCGGAGTCAGTTGATGTCAAGGAAGACGGTCATGCTGAGGGCGGCAGTGGACCCCGTCTCCGACGAGCAACTCATTGAGGTCATCAGCGGGCCCGCCAATCAGCACATCACCACGGTCTCCAGGGAGAGCCTTCTGTCTCACGACCGCGCAAACGTAGCCGTGCTGTCTTGGATTCTCGAGAGGTCAGGACTGAGTCCGCAAGCGCTCCAAGCGACTCTGCCACGTCACCTAACCTGGACTGGGCCCTGAGAAGTTGAGTCCAATCGGCCCTCCAAAGATGATTCGAGCAAGGAGGAACTGAGCGTGAATGCCATCAAGCTACTTAGGAACGCAGCGAGCGCCCAAGCCCATACCTTGGGCGCACCGCTGTCCCCCGCTCCCAGGCCTCCGCAACCGGGGCTGGAGCCCGAATGGTGGACGGCGGGCTGGAGCGACGCCACGGCACCGCTCGACGAACGCTGCGAACAGATCTTCGGAGACCTCAAGCCGGCCTATGACCGTGTGAGGGACTACAGCGATCCGCTCGGCACTCCTTTCTTCGAGTTCGACCTCGGAGAACTGCTGCCCACCGCACTCTGGCAGGGAATCCTGCGCACCCCCGACGAGTTCGCTCACGGCCTTGTCGTGCTGCGCAAGGTCAAGGCGGGCGATACCTTCTCCATCCGAGTCTGCGATCCGCAGGGTGGGATCGTGGGAATGGTGGAACCCGGTGAGTTGCTGAACCTGGACCACTGGCTCGAGACCTGTGCCCACTGGCTGCTT
>Ga0209125_1002991_pt1 | contig 12190 bp, 15 predicted proteins | sample BarGraIncub1131A_FD_184503 | JGI IMG/M metagenome (GOLD analysis project Ga0209125, IMG submission 184503) | Arctic peat soil microbial communities from Barrow, Alaska - Barrow Graham LP Incubations 11-31A (SPAdes) (version 2) | ecosystem: Environmental > Terrestrial > Soil > Wetlands > Peat... | reverse complement strand
TATCTTCAACTACTGGTATATCTTTTGCGTTCCCTAGCTTTACTAACTCTTCTATAGATACTTCCTCAGTAAATCCCATAATTTTGAAATTAGAAGTATGTACTTTTAATAGTACTCCTGTATTTTCAGTAGTATTATCTTCATAATCGTATAAATGAGTTCTATTAGTTGTACCTACTTCTACTAGTTTAGCTCCACTAAATTTCATAACCTCAGGAACCCTAAAGGACCCACCAATTTCAACTAATTGCCCTCTAGATACTATTGCTTCCTTTTCCCTACAAAGTGTATCTAACGCAAGCATTACTGCCGCTGCATTGTTGTTTACCACCATAGCAGCCTCTGCACCAGTTATTTTTGTAAGAATATCTTCTATATGAGAATATCTAGACCCTCTACTACCTTTTTCAATGTCATATTCAAGATTGTTATAATTCTCAGCAACATTAATTACTCTATCTATAGCATCCTTTGATAAAAGAGATCTGCCTAAATTTGTATGGACAACAGTTCCTGTGGCATTTATAACTTTTCTCAGCTTTGGACTACTCTTTTTATTTAATAGTTTAATAGAGTGGCTTATTACTTCTTCTTTGCTTAATGATTGTATTTCATCATTTAGAATTGCCTTTCTATAAACTTCTATAGTTTCTCTTAAAGAATCTAATACAAGAACTCTTAAATTACTATTTAACTGCTCTTTTATCGCTTCTTCTTGAAGTAGTTCATCTACCTTAGGTAAGCTTCTTAATAATTCTCTGTTCATTGTAATCTCACCCCACATTTATTTTGTTAATTAAAACATTCTGGTTACTCCACAATTATATATTTATCTTGCAAAGTGATTACTTCTCCAATAATTTGTGATTTTAATTCTAACTCATTTAACCTACTCATAAGTTTTGACCCTTCTACCCTTGTGCAGGATACTAAAAGTCCACCTGAAGTTTGAGGATCAAATAATATGTCCTCTAACCATTCTGGTATACTTCTAAGTTCATATTTACCATCTAAGTATGCTTTATTGTTATAATTGCCTGCAGGTACTAGTCCTATCTTTGCATACTCTTTAGCTTCTTTTATATATGGTATGTTTTCTTTGAATAATTTTAAGCTCACGTCTGATCCCTTAGCCATTTCATAGCAGTGACCCATAATACCAAAGCCTGTTATGTCCGTACAAGCACTTATCTCATGCTCCATAATGATTTCTCCAGCATATTTATTTAAAGTACTCATAACCAAAACCGCCATGTCATAAGCCTCTTTTGAAGCCAATTCAGCTTTAATTGCAGTACTAATTATACCAGTACCCAAGGGTTTGGTTAAAATTAATACGTCTCCTACATTACAGCCGTAATTTTTAAGCACCTTATCTGGATGCACTATTCCCATCACAGATAGACCGTATTTAGGTTCATCATCCTGTACTGAATGCCCACCTATTACTATTGCGCCAGCTTCTATTACTTTATCTGCTCCGCCTTTTAAAATTTGCCCAAGTATATCTATATTTAAACAATTAGGAAAACATACTATATTTAAAGCGAGTGTTGGTTTACCTCCCATAGCGTACACATCACTTAATGAATTTGCTGCTGCTATTTGACCAAAGGTATAAGGATCGTCTACCACAGGTGTAAAAAAATCTAAGGTTTGAATTACTGCAATTTCATCGCTTAATTTGTACACCGCTGCATCATCCGAGGTTTCAATGCCAACAATTAAGTTTTCATTTTCCATTTTAGGTAATTTACCTAGTATCTTCGATAAGGCCTCCGGCCCTATTTTTGCTGCTCAGCCAGAGGTTTTTGAGTATTCTGTAAGTCTTTTTTCCATAATATCCTCCTTGTAGCGCTCTGGCGTAGAAAACAATTACTAATTGTTTTCCCTCCTTGTAGTTCTCTGGGGCAGAAAACAATTATCAATTGTTTTCCCTCCTTGAAATTCTCGATCATTAGTAACAATAATTAATTGTTACTAAATCTTCAAGATAATTTTATACCATTCCTCACTTTATGTCCACCTTATCTATAAATTTGCTTAAGGTCTTTTCTCCAATACCATCTACTTTTGTAAGCTCTTCTACAGACTTAAATCCTCCGTTTTCTTCTCTATATTTGATTATTCCATCTGCCTTAACGTCTCCTATACCTGTAAGCGTTTTTAATTCTTCTTTATTTGCTGTGTTTATGTTAATAATAGCATTTACTACGGGGGAGCTTGAAACTGTAGAAGTACTAGCTTTACTCTGGAGATTTTGTATTTTATCTGCCTCACCCTTTTTATAAATCACAACACATTCTTCATCCTTTAGTTTTTCAGAGAGATTAGTTGCATCGAGATCTGCATCTAGAGTAACGCCCCCCGCTAACTTTATAAGGTCAGTCACCCTACTTTCCTTTTTTATTTCATAGACCCCTGGATATGTTACAGCTCCCTTTATGTCTACTTTAATATTAGCAGCTTCTAATGTATTTGATTGAACTGGTATATTTGATTTTATAGCTATATTTGATTTAGCGGTGCTAGCGACCTCTGCATCTTTTTTTTCTGAAGTTTTATCAGTTTCTACAAATATGTCTTTGTAATCTGTAGCATTAACGCTTTCTCTTGGACCTGACATTTTGTACCCAGCAATTATAAATACAATGCTTATGCATAAAATAACTATAGAACCAATTATTTTTTCTTTATTTTTCATAACTCCTCCTTTTTACCTTCATATATAAAATTATTGACAACTTTTCGTAAATACTGTCGCTAAGAAAGATTTATTTTGATATAATATAATTATTGATAACTGGGAGGTAATTTATGAGGAAATTGATCACGATAATGTTTACATCATTTTTTTTGCTTTTTAATATAGCCCCAACAGTCCAAGCACTAGTAAATCCACCAGTTGTATCAGCTGATAGTGTAGTTTTAATGGATGCCACTACGGGTAAAATACTTTATGAAAAAAATAAGGATTCTGCTTATCCCCCAGCTTCTACTACAAAGATAATGACTATACTTCTAGTCTTAGAAAAATGTAATTTAAGCGATGTGGTAACTGTAAGTAAAAATGCGGAGATGACTGATGGATCAAAAATATATCTCACCCAAGGCGAAAAGCTTCCTGTAAAGGAATTATTATATGGATTAATATTAGCTTCCGCTAATGATTGCGCTGTAGCCTTAGCAGAGCATGTGAGCGGCACCACAGAGAAATTTGCAGTGCTTATGAATGAAAAAGCAAATTCACTAGGTTGTAAAAATACTAATTTTGTCAATCCCAATGGTTTGTATAATGTTAATCATAAAACTTCAGCCTATGATTTATCTTTAATTATGCAGGAACTTACTAAACATGAAGAATACAAGACCATGTCAACAACTCCTTCATATATGATGGCAGCAACAAATAAATCTGTGGCTAAACGTCCTCTTTGGAATGGTAATAGACTAATACATAAGGGCGACAGCTACTACTATCCAGATTGTGTAGGTGGAAAGACAGGCTATACTATACAATCTCAACATTCTTATATTGCCGTAGCTAATAGAAATGGCCAAAAACTTATTGTATCTCTTGTGCATGACAGTAAAAAGACTTTTTTTCCAGACAGTATTAAACTTTTGAATTATGGATTCGATAATTTTGAGCTCTCTAAATATTTTAATAAGGATGATGAAGTATCAAATTTCACTTTAGAAGATGGTACGGTGATTCCATTACTTGCTTCAAAGGATTTTTATATTGTTAAAGCTAAAAATTCAACTGAATCGGAAGCTCCAATTATTAAAACTGATGAAAAAAATTCAAACCTTTCTTCTATTGTGAAAGGTGATGAAATAAGTAAAGCAACAATTACGTTTGGTAAGGATTCCTACGATTTAAATTTGTCTAGCGGAGTAAATTATTCTAAACCCTTATCAATAAGCAATGAGCTAAAGGGTGAATCAAAGAACTCCAAAAGCATAATAAAAACAATAAAATATGTTGCCATTTTCTTTGCAGTACTCATAGTATTTTTGAGATTAAGGCATCTAAGAAGAAGAAAAAAAAATAGATTGAAGAGATTCATAAACCATTTAAATAGTAAAAGATAACAGGTCAAGAAAACCCCAGGTACATACTAAATAGTATGTACCTGGGGTTTTCTTATATTTCACTTTCAGCTCTTAGTTTACTTATCAAATTCTTTATATCATCTGGAAGCTCAGTCTCAAGTATAAGCTCATCACCAGTTCTTGGGTGTGGAAAAATTAATTTATAAGCATGAAGTGCCTGCCTCTCAATATAACTTCCTTCAGATGTCCCATAAAGGCTATCCCCATAAATCGGATGACCAATATGACTTAAGTGAACACGAATCTGATGTGTTCTACCAGTTTCCAAAGTCAATTTTAGAAGGTCTCCATTTTTAAAAGAATCAATAACCTCATAATGAGTTATACTTCTTTGTCCCTCTTCCCAAACTTCTCTTGCTGCACCCTCTTCATTGGGTTTTCCAATAGGCAAATCGATTGTACCTGACTTGTTTTGCATATTACCATGTACAACAGCCATATAGCTCTTCTCAAAGGTTTTGCTTTGCATATCTTTGCTCTGCATGTCTCTAGCTAAGGCCATATGTGCAAATTTATTTTTTGCAATTATTATAAGTCCGGAAGTATCCATATCGAGTCTACTCACTAGTCTAACAATGCAATTTTCGTGTTTTTCTTTGAAATAATATGAAACTCCATTGGAAAGGGTCCCAAAGGGATACCCTCTAGTTGGATGAACCACAATACCTGGACTCTTATTTATAACGATAAGATCTATATCCTCATACGCCACATCGAGGTCCATCTTCTCTGGTTCAATGTTTTGATGCTCATTAGTCTTCATATCAATTTCTATTTTATCTTTTGAATTTATTCTATGATTTAACTTAGCCACTTTATTATTTACACTTATTTTCCCACTAAGACCAGAGCTTTTTAAAAATCTACTAGATAAATTCTCTGTATACTTTAGATAATCTCTTAATTTTACTTCATGAATATTTTCGGCAACTACATATGTTAATTTATTAGTTAGCACTAATTTATTAGTGAACAATCCGCTATTACTTCTATTTCTACTAATGCATCCTTAGGAAGTTTTGCTACCTGAACACAAGATCTAGCAGGTGGATTTTCACTAAAATATTGTGAATATACTTCATTCATATCAGCAAAATCATTCATATCCTTTAAAAATACTAAAGTTTTTACTACCTTATCTAAAGATGTACCTGCCTCTTCTAATATAGCTTTTACATTATCTAAAGATTGTGCTGTAGCTTTTTTTATATCATCATTTACAAATTCTCCAGTAGCAGCATTTATAGCTAATTGTCCTGAGGTATATATCATATCCCCAACCTTTACTGCTTGAGAATATGGTCCAAGAGCTGCTGGTGCTTTAATTGTGCTTATAATCTGTTTTTCCATTTTTCTTCCTCCTCATATTTTAGATAGTGTTAGTACTATCTAACTGTATAGTATTGATAGTTGAAAAATATTAATACATGTATTCATGGTCTTCACCTAACAAAACTATTATATCAAAATTCTCCTGTGTTGACGATAAAAATTCAATATTGTCTATTTTAAAATCTTTTATTAAATCAGCCTTTATATCTTCACTGCCATTGTATACTATAATCTTAGTTTTACTAGTTGAATCACCATTTTCTGTTACCGCCTTATTATATCCTTTTTCTGAAAGATATTTTGAAAAATCACTAGCTAAGCCTGATTTTTTAGTGCCATTCATTATCTTAATTTTAAACTTTGACTTATCAATATTCTGAACTTTACTGTCGTTTAATTTTGAGATAACTTGAGCATTTTTAGCTTCGTCAAATACTACATATGATTGGCCACCTATATACTTTGAATCACCCTTAATAGTATCCATAGACATCTTATCCTTACCTATGGTAGCAAATATATATCCATACTTAAGTATACCATTTGCATCCATATTAGTTTCTACATAGCTTTGAATTGCTGATAAAATACTTGGAATCTTGATTACTATAGCAGGACTTTTTACTTTTTCCATGATTTTACCAATAAACATTTGTTGATTTTTTATTCTCCCCAGGTCTCCATCAGCTAAACCACTACCATCATTATTTTTTCTCCACCTGAAAAATTCTTCAGCTTTTTTACCATCTAAATGAACTGTTGTACCCTTTTTAAAATGAATACTCAAATTTTGGGACGGGTCATCATAATCCATATTCCTTGTTATATCCATATCAATGCCACCAATAGCATCTATCACTTGTCTAAATCCTTCATAGTTAATTTTTCCATAGTAGTCAATTTTAATATCTAATAGCTTTTCTACAGCATTAACTGTATAAATCACACCACCAATAGCATGGGCAGCATTAATTTTTTGATTTTTTCCATTTATTTGAATTAAGGTATCTCTAGGAATAGAAACTAAACTAATTTTTTTATCTGCTGCATTATAATGTGCTAATATCATTGTGTCTGTCCTTTTAGGATCATCATCATTTGTAGCACCAGGAGTACCTATATCTACACCCATAACAAGTATATTGCAAGATCCCCCCTCATTACTTATTTTTTCTAACTCATCCTTGCTTAGTTTCGATGTTATATCTTTTTTAGATAAGTCTACCGCACTATTATTAAGCTTAGATAAGTAAAAATAAAAACACGCAAAAATCGATGCAAAAACTATCACCATAAAAGTAATAGTAACAATGGCAAACCTTTTATAATTAACTATCTTTTTTCGTTTTTTCTGGTTTTTCATACTTTCACCTCTTACTTAATAAATAATTTCTTGCTTCTACTGTATCTATATGCAATAACCCCTTTTGACTTATAACAAATTTAATAGTGTTTTCAAGGGATTGCATTATTGCTGCATCTAAATTTATTTTACTTAAACTTCTTAATTCCTCTACACCACTAAATTTTCTTAATGGCTCTATGTAATCTGCAATATAAATTATCTTTTCTAAAATGCTCATGTTTTTTCTACCAGTAGTATGATACCGAATAGCCATCAAAATATCATCATCTTTAATTTTCATTATTTCTCTAGCTATTATACTTCCAACTAGTCCGTGTAAAATTGATGGGTTATTTGTGTATATTTCATCTATTGGTACCCCATGCCCACTAGCCATTTTTATAAGCTCTGAATCCTTCATATTTTTAGCACAGTCATGAACTAATCCTGCAATTCTTGCATTTTCGCAATTTTCTCCATATTTAGTTGCCAGCATTACTGCAGTTTCACTAACACTTAAACTATGTTTCAATCTACTTTCATTTAAATTTAATTGCAAATAATGGAGCATTTCTTTCTCATTCCACATTTAAATCCTCCTAATATTTTGCTATTTATATAAATTAAACCCTTTAATAATTTCCTCTACACCCCTTGGCAGAAGATAATCCATATTTCTACCAATTTTTATATTGTTTCTAATACTAGTTGAAGATATGTCTATAATTGGCATATTTATATAAATTATATTCGTGTTGAATTTCTGTTCTATATAACTCTTCTGCTTAACCACTTTTTCTTCTGTAAAGCCTGATCTATTATAAACCACTAACCTACAACTATTAAGAATCCTATCTACATTTTTCCAATTATCTAATTCCATTAAACTATCTAGTCCAATTAAAAAATACCACTCTATATTACGTTGCAATTCACTAAAAAGTTCAACAGTCTCATAGGTATAGCTATTTTCTTTTTTATTTATTTCATAATCACTTATTTCAAAGCGAGCTTCGGATTCTATCCCCTTTTTAACTAAATCATATCTAATTTGAGCATCTGTAATTTTTTTGTTGTTTTTATGTGGTGGATTTCCTGCGGGCATGAATATAATTTTGTCTAAATGTAAATTGTATAATGCTTCATAGGCAATATGAATATGACCGATATGAATTGGATCAAATGTTCCTCCAAAAATGGCCTTTTTCAATGCAACACCTTCTTTATATTGTAATCGTCTAACAACTTGGAAAATAATAACACAAGCTATAATTTTCCATAGAGGAAAAAGCATGTAATTTTACATGCTTTTATGGTAATTCAATTGTGGGCTTTTTTAAAGACCTTTTATAAAATACGCATTTGCTACCAATAGATTGAACTGCCTCAGCTCCTATGGCCTCACTAATTATATCTGATGCTTCTCTAGCAGTTAGTCCACTATTATTTAGAACCTTAATTTTAATAAGTTCTCTAGATTCAAGTGCCTCATTTACCTGCTTTAAAAAGTTTTCTTCTACCCCAGCTTTTCCAAGCTGAAATATTGGTTGTAATGTATTTGCAAGAGTTCTTAAATAACTTCTTTGCTTACTTGTAATCATAAATATCCTCCTAGTCACATTCTTATAAGATAAGAATTATTATTCATTATCTTTTATAATAAGAATTCAAATTCAAAGTTTTGTAATCTTACTATATCCCCGTCTTGAATTCCTTTTGCAACTAATGCATTAAATACTCCCTTATTTTTCAATACTTTGTGGAAATATTTAAGAGAATCCGGTTCATTTACATTAACAGCATTTAACAATCTATCAACAAAGCTTCCTTCAATAACAAAAGTTCCTTCGGCGTCTACTTCAATAGTGTAGGTAAATCTCTTTTCTTCTATTACGAATCTATCTTCATCATTTATTACGAGTTCCGTAACTGGAATAGTAGATAACATTCTTGCTGCTTCTTTCATCAGTGCTTCTACACCTTGATTTGTAACCGCAGATATTTTAAATATCTTACTATTATCATATCCCATTTCGTTTAACTTCTTCTTAAAGTTTTCATAGACTTCATCATCAAATAGCATGTCACTTTTATTACAAGCTATTATTTGTGGTCTATCCCATAGTTTAACACTATATTTTCTAAGTTCTTCATTTATTTTCATAAAGTCCTCTACAGGATCTCTACCTTCAATTCCTGAAATATCAATCACATGAATAAGCATTCTAGTTCTTTCAATATGTCTTAAAAATCCTATTCCAAGACCTACTCCTTCAGCTGCTCCTTCAATTATTCCTGGTATATCAGCCATAACAAAACTCTGTGCACCTTTCACGCTTACTACTCCTAAGTTCGGTTTTAAAGTTGTAAAGTGATAGTTAGCTATTTTAGGTCTTGCTTTTGATACTACTGAAAGCAAAGTTGACTTACCTACATTAGGAAATCCGAGAAGTCCAACATCTGCTAAGCTCTTAAGCTCAAGCTTAATCCATCTTTCTTCTCCTGGCATTCCAGGCTCAGCAAAGTTTGGTGCTTGCCTTGTAGGGGTACAAAATTTAACATTACCTTTCCCACCGTGTCCAGCTTTGCAAACTCGATAAGTTTCACCATCATGAGCTAAATCATACATTACTTTATCTGTTTCAGCATCACGTACAATAGTCCCCATTGGAACTTTAACATACAGGGTCTCTCCAGCTTTTCCATAACACTTAGAGCCAGAACCTTGTATTCCATTTTTTGCTACGAATTTTCTTGCATATGAAAAATCTAGTAGAGTAGTCATACTAGCATCAACTACGAGTATTACGTCTCCACCATTTCCACCATCACCACCATCTGGTCCACCCAGTGGTATATATTTTTCTGTTCTAAACGAAACGGCTCCATTTCCACCATTACCTGATTTAACAAAAATTTTGGCTGTATCAATAAACATATATTTCACCTTACCTTAGCGCATTTTCTATTTTAACATATTAATTAAACTTTAGTTCCTTAGAATATTAATCTATAAGCTATATTATTATCAAAATCACATCTATAAATTTTTAGATCATCTATTTCCATATCTATTTGTTGCCATTCATCCATCCAACTTATTTCGCCGAGCATTACCTCATTATTAGTAACAAGTAAACTTTCGCCTAATTCATCTTGGAATATATAAATATAGACAAAGTTTTGATCAGTAGCTTCTATCTCCATAAATATAGTGTTAACTAAATCACTTTTTTTATTATATTCATTTTTAAAAATTTCGTTTTTAAAATTACTAATCTCAATATCTATTTCTACTTTAACTTCATTTGCCCATAATTTTTTAATATTATTCTCAAGGCATAGTGAAAACCCATTATCTTGTAATTTATAAATTTCACTAATAGTTTCGTTTTGCTTAGATAATCTATCAATATACTCTATCGCGCCTTGAGGTCTTTTAATTTGCAAATAACCATAAATAACTTGAAGATCGTTCATAAAATCGTGTCTTTGTTTTCTAAGTAAGCTTATATAATTTTCTAATTCATTCATCATTATCCTCCGAAAGAGAATTTTAAAAAAGCACCCTTTAAGGGTGCCTTAAACTATTCAGCCATTGCAATTGCTTCTACTTCTAAATCAACAGGATAAACGCTTGCTTTTTTCTTCATTTTTCCCATTCTTTCGAATTTCACAACTCCATCAACTTTAGCAAAAAGAGTGTCATCTCCACCTATTCCAACATTAGTTCCTGGATGAATTTTTGTTCCTCTTTGTCTTACTAAAATATTACCTGCAAGAACGAATTGACCGTCTGCACGTTTAGTCCCAAGTCTCTTTGATTCACTGTCTCTACCATTTCTTGAGCTACCTACTCCTTTTTTATGAGCAAATAACTGAAGGTTCATAACTAGCATAGTATTACACCTCCTCTATTTCTACTTTTATATATTTACCATCGGTAATTTCTATACTTTTAAGTCCAAGCATCATTGTTTCTAGTAAAACTTGACATCTTTCAATATCTTCCAAAGTTTGATCTTCTAAATTTATATTCAGAAACCCATCCTCTATACAATACTTTACCTTAATTTTCAAAACTTCCTCAATCCCAATTATTGTAGTTTGAGAAATTGCTGAAATAGCAGCACAAATTAAATCTATATGTACATGCTTTTTTTTAGGCATAGCATGACCTTTTATTTTAAAAGAAACTATTTTACCTTTTCTTCGAACAAATTCAACTTTAACCATAACTAAGCTTCTATCTTCTCGATTTGAATTTTAGTATATGCTTGCCTATGTCCTTGTTTCTTTCTATAATCTAACTTTCTCTTAAACTTGAAAACTACTATCTTTTTAGCTTTTCCTTGTGCTAATACTTTAGCAACAACTTTAGCTCCTTCGACTAGAGGTTTCCCAATTACTAAACCTTCTTCTTTGCCTAATGCAAGAATCTCGTTTAATTCAACAGTTGTTTCAACTTCAGCATTCAATTTTTCAACGAATACAACGTCTCCTTCTTGAACTCTATATTGTTTTCCACCAGTAAGTATTACTGCGTACATAAAATACACCTCCTTGATCCAGTCTCGCCATCCCAGGTACATACCTTATGTAAATAAATAAGTAAGTATGATTTATAACCTTGTGTGTGCGGTCTACAAAAGCCATTTTAACACATATCTATATTTTTGTAAAGCATATTTAACCATATATCTTATATGTCTGCAAATTTCTTATTTGATTTGCGAAAATTAGCGATTCTACTTTGAATTTTTCTAAGTGAGGAATAAAATTTACATAAACACTATACTCTAAAGCTCCTATTATCCTCGCAAATTCTAAAATATCTTCCATGATATCCTTTTGGTAAATCTCATCAATTTCTATATATATGTCTTTTATACCTTGTTCCTTATGAATCTTAAAAATTTCATTTTTGATTAAAAATTGAATATAGGAGAATTTAACCCTACTACTTTTACCGCCGCAATGCGTGCATGGTTCCTCAATAAACTCGTATATAGATTTTCCACGCCTACGCCTTGCAATTTGAACTAAATTCAGTTGTGTAAAGGGATAAACTACAGTCTTATTTTTATCATCCGCAAAGCCCATTCTTAAGGTGTCTAGTACATTTTTCCTTACCTCTAAATCCTCAATATCAATAAAATCTATTATTATGATACCGCTTAGATTTCGCAGTCTTATTTGCCTTGCAATTTCTTCTGCTGCCTCAATGTTAGTACTTTGTGCGGTTTTCTGCAGCGAACGACTCTTAACATTCTTTCCAGAATTAACATCAATTACATACATGGCCTCAGTTTTATCAATTACAATATTTCCTCCACATTTTAATGGAATCCTATGATTTCTTAGACTAAGTATTTCTTTTTCTATTCCATAATA
>Ga0209125_1002989_pt1 | contig 12197 bp, 10 predicted proteins | sample BarGraIncub1131A_FD_184503 | JGI IMG/M metagenome (GOLD analysis project Ga0209125, IMG submission 184503) | Arctic peat soil microbial communities from Barrow, Alaska - Barrow Graham LP Incubations 11-31A (SPAdes) (version 2) | ecosystem: Environmental > Terrestrial > Soil > Wetlands > Peat... | reverse complement strand
TGTCGTACCGGTCTACAAAGTATGCCCGACAGCAGAAGAACGTACCTCTTTTTTGCAATGCCTGAATGTGCTCTATGCGTTTGACATTGTACTCGCAGTACCAGGAAACTTAAAAAAGGAAACCTATCTGAATCTGGCTAAACAAGCCGGAAAAGAAATCCGGTTTACCCTTTTCCCAAATTATTATTTCAAAAGCATCAGCGGATATAACAACCTCCTGCTTTCTAGGAAGTTTTACAGCCATTTTAACAAATACGAATACCTTCTCATTTATCAGCTGGACGCCTGGGTATTCAGGGACGACCTTTCCATCTGGTGCCAAAAGGGCTGGGACTATATTGGTGCTCCATCTTTCGATCATTTGGATGTGTTCAAACCTGAAGGCACATGGATCGGAAATGGTGGGCTATCTTTGCGAAAGACTAAAGCATTTCTGTCAGAATTCAAAGGATTCGCCTGGTATGAAACCTATGTCCGGGTTTCCTTACTGCACAAAGAAAGTCTGATTAAAAGATTGATTGAAACACTTTTATTGCTGATACAGGCTTTTGTACTAAAACATGGCGGAATGCTGGCTTTCCGGAGAATTAAATACGAAGATTTGTTTTGGACCCATATCGGAAATCTTAGAATACCCGATTTTCAATTGGCGTTGGAATTTTCCTTTGAAAAATTTCCCTCCCAATTGTTTGAAAGGAATCAGAACAAACTACCTTTCGGGTGCCATGCCTGGTCTACGTTCGAATATGAATCATTTTGGAAAAACTACATTTCATTAAACACGGACAACGCCTGAAGCAGCCTTAATGATGCCGCAGTTTTCCCAACCTCCTGCGCACGAGATTCTTTAAAAATGTTTTTTCCTCCAAGTTCAATGCCAGGAAGTAAAGGGACAGACCATTGACCAGTACGGTGGAGAATCCAACCGTCAGGAAGCGAAGTGTCCCGTATTCCATGAAGTTCAAGGCCAGCAACGGTATGGGAAAAGATAGGATACAGACCGGCAGGATCCTGAGGACCACATCCTTGAGATAACCGCTGATGGATAATCCAATCAGACGATTTACAACGATCAGTCGGGTACCCAACGCGATGACTGCGATACCGATGTGGACCATCAGTGCTGTTTGTGGCGTGAAGCCCAGATGAAACAGACCCCAGGAAATTGGAAGGCCTGAAATTAGGATGAGACCGGTTGAAATGGAATAGACTTTGATGTTTTGGGTGGCCGAAGCCCCCGTACTCAGTGGCCCGGTGAGGGAATCCACGAGGGTGATTATCAGAATCAACCGACAAAAAATTGCGGTATATGCTGGCACGCCTTTCAGCCATAAGTCCAGTACATAATCCATCTCGATCAGCAAAGGGCATATCAAGATGAAAAGCAGGAGAAAGGAGAATTTGGAACTCTGAATGATCAATTTCATCATATACTCCCGGTCGTTGGATGCATACGATTTGATGATCTGAGGATTGACTGCTGTTTGGTAGTTGTAACAGAAACTGTACACCGCTGTTTTGACATTTACGGCAATACCCCTGGCTGCATTGACACCCAAACCAAAGAAATTGTTCAGCAAGAAGTTAATCCCCTGATCCATGGCTACAGAAGAAAGTGTACCGAACAGATTCCAGCCGGCAAATCCCATCATGGATTTATACAACTTTTTATCCCAGAAAATCCTGAACCTGCATTCCTCAAAATTCCGGACGCTGTAAATCCGATAGAGGGTCATAATCAGAAAGGAAATCGAGAACATGAGGATGGCATATAGGATAAGCTTATCCATCATCACACTGACCAATAAGAAAACTGCCGTCAACTTTAACGTGACTTCCAGGATGCTGACCCAAGCATAGACATTCATTCGCTCATGAGCGATGATGCTGGCGTTGAAAGGTGTTTGCATGATGTTCAGGATGAAGGAGAAAATGGATAGCTGATAGACCCATCGTGCAGCATTCATCCGCTCAGAAGGTATGACAAGGACGTGGTTCAAAAACCAGAGACCGCCCGTTTCTGCAAGTATCAGGATGAACAAAGACAAGAGCAGACTGATGGTTACAGACAGGCTAAAAACGTTTCTGATTTTAACAGGGTCATCGGCGCCAAGCTCGAAAGAAATAAACCGCTGTGTGGCATTCGAAATGGCCGTGGTGATCATGACAGACATGGTGACAATGCTGCCAATTACGTTGTATAATCCAAAATCATCGACGCCCAGTGCGCTCAGAACAACTCTGGAGGTATACAAGGTAACCCCCATGGTAAAAAGCATACGGAAATAAAGCATCGCGGTATTTTTCGCGATTCGTTTGGAACTTTCCTTAACCATCAGCGAACCAAAAAGACCAATCTTATTTTTTTAATCAGGCAAATGTACGCGATAATAATTATTTTACGGCATGAACAGTATAAAAAACAGACAGCTACATAATGGTGAGCATTTTACATGGTAAGACTCTGATTTTTGAATTGAAAAATGTATCTTTGTTCACCTGTGCGCCCATGATTACGGGCGCAAACAATGAAGACCATGGATATTTACGAGAACTACATCAAGACAGGCTTGGGGGCTGGCGTACAGACAGTTGCCAAAATCCGCCAGTTTGAAAAGAATTACAATCGCTTTTTTCCGACCGATAAAGAAGCCGGAATCCTGGATATCGGACCCGGCAAAGGAGAAATGCTTTCCTGCCTTTCCGGTTTGGGCTATACCAACTTGCAGGCAGTTGACATTTCAGCTTCAGTGGTCAATTTTGTCAAAGAATTGGGATTCAATGGTTTCTTAGCAAATGACTTGCCCACCTTTCTGAAAGGGCAGAAGTATTCCCTCATCACCATGTGTGATGTTGTGGAACACATACCTAAAAATCAGATTGTTGAAATCATGTCAGCCATTCACAAAGCATTGAAGGAGGATGGCGTCCTAATTGTACAGGTTCCAAATATGCAATCCATTACTGCCAACATTTTCCTGTTTGACGACTTCACTCACGAAACCGGGTATACGGAACGAAGCCTGACACAATTACTGACACTTTCAGGCTTCACATCGATACAGTGTTTTGGATTTGACTTTTTAGACAACAGTCTGAAATCAAAAATCCAATCTCTTCTACAAAAAAAACTGTGGTTTTTTGTCAGGGCTGCCCGAAAGATCAACGGTACTATGCCGCATCGCCTTTTACATCCTATCTTTTATGCCGTTGTTCGAAAATAGTATGCTGGTCAACGTCGTCATACCCGTCTATTTACCGACCCTCAGCCAATCAGAGGTGATGTCGCTTCAACAATGCCTGAGGGTATTGAAAGACTATTCCATCACCTTGGTCACAAACCGTGAGGTCGACGTCACCGCCTACCAAAACCTTTTCGTACAGGGAAATCAACCCTTTAAAGTGGCTTATTTTGACAGTCATTATTTCGGCAGTGTCTTCGCCTACAGCCAATTGCTATTGAGCCGTGAATTTTATACCCGCTTTCAGGAATACGAATTCATCCTCATTTATCAACTGGACGGCTTTGTTTTCAGGGATGAACTAACCGAATGGTGTGACAAAGACTTCGATTACATCGGAGCCCCTTGGTTCAATCATTACGGGGTTCACTACGAAGGCTATAAACTTTGGAAAGTGGGCAATGGAGGCGTTTCTTTGAGAAAGGTTTCCACTTTCCTGAACGCATTTGACCAGCCTTTTCCCTTCAAATCATCTTGGTTCTTTATCAAAAGCCTGCGTAAGAAAAAGTTCTGCTCCATGTTTTTAAGAACACTGAAAATGCTGTTTGTACTAACTTTCGCTAAAAAAACAGTTGAATACATCCTTCAGCATTTCACCGATGAACGTGTCAACGAAGACTGTTTCTGGGCAGAAGCCTTTGCCGGCACTTCACTTGCGCTGAACATTCCGGATGTACTGACCGGTGCCAGGTTTTGCCTGGAGAAAAAGCCCTCCTATGTTTACGGACTCATTGGAAATCAATTACCGTTTACATGCCATGCCTTCGAAAAATACGAATATGAAACGTTCTGGAAAGAAATCATCGATAAAACCCGTAAAAACCCATAAACATGAAAGGCTTTAATTTTAAGAAGTACCTGCCGCATTTGTTGGCCATAGTGATTTTCACCGCACTGGCTGTTTTCTATTTTTCACCGGTCATGTTCGAGAACAAGGATTTACCCCAGGGTGATGTAACCAGCAGCCTTGGCTGGGGCAACGACCTGCGTCAGTATCACGAACAAACCGGGGATTATGCGTTTTGGTCCAATGCCATGTTCGGTGGCATGCCGGCGAACTACGCTTTTTTACCGCCGTCAAACAATATTTTCGGAAAGTTTGTGAAAGTCATCATGCTGAATTTACCACCGCTGCATGTTGGGGTATTTTTCCTCTACATGCTTGGTTTTTACATCTTTCTGCTCGCACTGGGCTGCAATCCCTGGCTAAGCATCATCGGTGCCATCGCTTATGCACTGGCATCCTATAATCTGATTATATTGGATGCTGGGCACGTCAACAAGGGTTTGGTTATGGCCACCATGGCACCTATCATTGGGGGTATAATCCTGACTTACCGTAAGAAATTTCTGCTAGGCAGTCTAATCACCCTGTTTTTTACTGGCATGAATGTTTTGTGGAATCATCAGCAAATCAGCTATTATCTCCTGCTTATCATTTTAGTTCTGGCTGTTGTATATTTCGTCTATGCACTTAAAGAACACACGGTGAAAGACTTCTTCAAGTCTTCCCTAGTGTTGGCCCTCGCAGCTGGGCTGGCCGTTTTACCTGCTATGGATCGCTTAATCCCCACAGCAGACTATTCCAAGGAAACCATGCGTGGTGGTGCAGTTTTGAAACAAAATGCCAACGGCCAGAAAGAAAATTCCGGGCTGGAAATTGACTATGCCTTTATGTGGAGTTATGGGAAAGCAGAAACCATGACGTTGCTCATCCCCAATATGTACGGAGGGAGCTCTCAATACGACATCGGAAGAGACTCAAAGACGTATGAAGCCCTTCGTCAGACTGGCCAGGCCGAACAATTCTGCAAACAATCTCCTGCCTATTGGGGTGACCAGCCAGGTACCTCCGGACCGGTTTACGTCGGCGCCATCATTTGCTTCCTCTTTGTGTTGGGGCTGATCATCGTCAAAGGGCCCGAACCCTGGTGGATTCTGATTTCAACCATCATCGCCCTGATACTGTCCTGGGGGCGTAACTTTGAAGGGGTCAATGAATTCTTATTCAATTACCTGCCACTTTACAACAAATTCCGGACGCCTTCCATGGCTTTGGTCATTGCCGAAGTGACCATGGCAACACTGGCCATATTGGCTATTAAAGAAATTTGGACGCGCAAAGATAAAGTCAGCTTGCTGAAACCACTTTATATTGCTGCGAGCATAACCGGTGGTTTGTGCCTTTTGTTCGCCCTTTTCGGCGGAGGCATGTTCAGCTTCACAGGGGCAACAGATGCCAGTTTTCCGGCCTGGTTGGTACAAGCCATGCAGGAGGACCGCAAGCACATGCTGACATCCGACGCCTGGAGATCGCTCATCTACATTTTACTGGCAGTCGGCATGATCTGGCTATTCCTGAAAGCAAAAATCAAGCCTGCCTTGCTCATTGGCGCTTTGGGATTGCTGATTTTAGTTGATTTGTGGTCTGTCGACAAACGTTTTTTGAATGATGATAGTTTTCTGCCTAAAAGAACAGCGAAAGCCATAACTCCAACAGAAAATGACCTGAAAATTCTGCAGGATAAAGACCCGGACTACCGTGTTTTGAATCTGGCCACCAATACTTTTAACGAAGCTAAAACGTCCTATTTTCACAAGTCCATCGGAGGTTATAGCCCTGCCAAGTTCCGTAGATATCAGGACATCATCGATTACCATTTGTCAAACAAAGGCATCAACATGAATGTATTGAACATGCTGAACACGCGCTATGTCATCGTTCCGACGGAACAAGGTGGATCCGCGGTTCAGCAGAATCCGGGCGCCCTTGGCAATGCCTGGTTCGTGGAAAGTATCCAATGGGTGAATTCCCCCGACGAAGAAATCACCGCCCTGACCAACTTCAACCCCCGCAAGTTGGCCATTATTGACAAAACTTGGCAAAAGACGCTTGGAAAGGACGTAATCGGTAAAAGTGATAGCTCTTCCATTCTGCTAACAAGTTACTCTCCCAAAAAGCTGGTTTACAGTTACAACGCACAGAATGAAAATTTGGCAGTATTCTCTGAAGTGTTTTATAAAACCTGGCGTGCCTATATTGACGGCACTGAAGCAACTCCGATCCGGGTCAATTACATTCTAAGGGGGCTCAAAGTTCCTGCCGGAAAACATCAGATCGAATTCCGTTGTGAAGACACTTTGTATGCAGAGAGTGCACGGTTCTCACTTTGGGGCTCCATTTTGGTGGGTCTGGTATTGATTGGCCTTGTAGTTGGGCTGTTTTTTGAGAATCGTACGCATAAACGGGCAGCCAACTCCTGACGAGTCATGAAAGTTTCTATCATCACCATAACGTACAATCCAGGCGATCTTTTTGACAGGACCGTTCGCAGCGTACTTGGTCAAAGTTGTACTGACTTTGAATATCTGGTGATTGATGGTAATTCCAGCGACAATACGATTGAAAAAATTCTGCAATACGCTCCTGCTTTCACCTCAAAAGGTGTTCCCTTGCATTGGATCAGCGAACCCGACAAAGGCATTTATGACGCTATGAACAAGGGGCTCTGGCTAGCTTCAGGTGACTACGTCTGGTTCATAAACGCTGGAGACATCCTGGCTGCTCCAGAAACACTTGAAACCGTCCTAAAGTCCATTTCATCGAAGGAAATCAGCCCTGATTTTATCTACGGTGAAACGCTGGTTGTCGATGCTACCGGTGCCGTGATGGGCAAACGTCGGTTGAAAGCGCCCAAAAAGCTCACCTGGAAAAGTTTCCGGATGGGCATGTTGGTCTGTCACCAATCCATGCTGGTCAAACGTGCTCTGGCTCCGGAATTTGATTTGACCTACCTCTATTCCAGCGATTTTGAATGGACCATCCGTTGCCTCAAACAAGCGTCAAACATATATAACACAGGCCTAGTACTTTCCCATTTCCTTGATGGCGGCGTTTCCAAGAAAAAAATGAAGGCATCCCTCAATGAACGTTTTCGGATTATGGCCCACTATTACGGAGGACTTCCGACGGCAATCCGACACCTCTGGTTTATAGGCAGAGCAGGATGGTTTCAGTTGTTTCACGGATGGATTTAAACACGCTTCAATGGGAAAGCCGATTCAACCACCAACTTTAGAATCCGACAACCTGCTGTATCGCAAATAAAGTCTTACAGTTTATACAAGGATTCCTGCTCCTTGATTTTTCTGGAGGCACGTCCGGCAAAAGCCTCATCGAGGAAACCGATACCATAGCCGAAAAGCTGCGTGTAACTCGTTGCAACGGATAAAAGCGCAATCTTGAGTCGTTTGTTTTTAATCCAGGAGTCAGTGAAAAGCAACAGCGCATACAAAGCGATAAAAAGCAACCATAGCGGTGTACAAAAAAGTGCCAGTAACAAGAGTGCCACATGACCGAGCACAAAGAAAACTGGCAAAGTATGCACCGCTTTTAAGGAACCAGGATGTGCTTTTGTGAGTACGATGCGCGATTTCCCAAATGTATTGACCTGCAAATAAAACCGCCGAAGGTCTACCCGACGCTTGTGATAAACGAAAGCATCCCTGTAAAGCCTGGTTTCCATCCCATTCTCACGGACGCGAAGGCTGAAATCGATGTCTTCACCAATCATGGACCGAAACCCCTTGGTCACTTCAAATGCTTTTCTGGAAATCCCCATATTGAACGAACGGGGATTGAATTTCTCCATTTGCTTTGCTCCACCACGGATACCACCGGTCGTAAAGAACGAAGTCATCGAATAATTCACGGCTTTTTGCATGTCCGAAAAACTGTCATCGGCATTATCCGGTCCACCGAAACAATCGGCAGGTTCGGCCATCAGTCCAGCTTCGACTGCCTCAAAATACCCCGATGGAATCACACAATCGGAGTCATACAGGATAAAATAATCACCTCTTGCCTGCTCCATCCCATAATTGCGACGAAAGCTCCTGTCTGTGCCGGGAATAAAGAAATAATGGATATCCAAACGGTTCTTGAAGGATTCTGCAACCTGATCACATTTATTGGGTGAATTGTCCTCGACAATGATTACTTCAAAATCTTTGTATGTCTGCAACGTCAGGCTCTCCAGCAACTCGGCCATTTCATCCGGCCGATTATAAATGGGGACAATGACGCTGTATTTAGGCATGATAAATATCCTTCTCAAAATAACGAAAAAGCTGGCGGATTCCTTCTTTCATATCACACAAAGGTTCAAAACCAAAATTTTTCAGAGCAGTATGATCAATCATGTAACGAGGATTTTCAGAAAAAAGAGAAAAATCGGTAACGACTTTTTCCGAAGGAGTGGTTACAGGTATTTCCAGCCCATATAATTCCTTATATACTTCCTTTACAATGCCAGCCAATTCTAATAATGTACATGTTTCTCCTGATGAAATCTGGTAGGTACTGTGAACTTTTGTCTTAGGAGCTTTGTCCAATATAATCTCCATTGCTCTGCAAACATCGCTTCCATGAATGAAATCACGTTGCGGTGACCCGTCGGAAAGCAATTTAATGGATTTATTAAAAAAAGCAGATCGACATAGATCATTAACAGCCAACCACCAGCAATTATTTTCAGGGAAAACAGGGTTGCCATAGCTATTTGAGAGCCTAATAGTCAAACAGTTAACATCTGATGTTCGGTTAAAATAATCACAAACGAGTTCAGACATGGAATGGGTCAAGGCATATACATTTCCTGGATTATAGGGCCTATCTTCATGGATAACCTCCGCAGGGAGACCTCCATATACATGAATGGTGGAGAAAAAAATAAATGTTTTCAAACCCTTTTTCGAAAATGCATCCAATAGGGTCCAAGTGGGATGGACATTTACACGCAAAGCCTCTTCAGCAGAAACCACTTGAGACTGATGGTGATCCATGGAGACCAAATGGATAATGGAATCAAACGATTTTACTTTTAGCCTCTCAATTGTATCCTGATCAGCCACACTACCAACCAAAACTTCGTCCATCAAATTGCACCAAGTAGCATCTTTCGGTGCTTCAGGGTAACAAAGGGCTGTAACAAGGTGCCCTTTCTTCGCCAAAAACTGGCTAAACTGAGCACCTAGATAACCGTTTGCCCCCGTAATTAATATCTTTTGCTTATCCATCATTTCATTTAATAGATGTACTGAAACTTGTCAAGGTCTGCACGTTCCACTTCTTGGGGTTCGTGCTCCATATCGGCAAGATTCAATACTAAGTTCAGTCCATCGTTCAGACCTTCGAATGCCATCCAGATTCCGGGAGATACAGTCAGGCGCTGGTAGTTATCAGGTCCGATTTCAACGGCTAAAGTTTGACCTTGTGTAGGACTGTCCGGTCGGTCGTCGTGCATGACAAAACGGATTTTTCCAACAGGTACCACCAGATTCAACGTCATGCGCAAGTGTTTTTTCCAAGGTTTCACCTCCCCGGGATGTACCGTTGAAAAATAGGCTTCCCCGAAATCAGTAAAACCCGGATCGGATTTCTTCATGCCATGAAAAACATCACCCTTGGGATGATAAATTTGCTTCAGCGGAGTTAAAAGGACACCTTCCATCGGATAAAAGTTTTAGTCGGCAAGTGTCCAGACCTGAGTCCGTTCGGCAGCTTTGGCCTGATAGGTTTCCAGCTGAGCCATTGTGAACGCATACATGTCGGAGGAAGTCTGGGTACAGGCTTTGTACCATTCGGCCGTGAACGTGATTAGTTCCTTGTAATCCAGCGTCGGGGTCCATTTGAGGAAAAATAGCGCTTTGTCACAATTGAGTTTGAGCAACCCTGCTTCGTGAAAAGGGATATTGCCGGTGATGGTATAGGGCTGAACGCCGGCAGGCATACCGAAAATTGTTCCGACTGCCGATAACAGTTCCACTACGGTATGGTTATTTTCAGCCTGTGGACCAAAATTAAAAGATTGGCCATGAAGGCTTTTATCCTGAGAAAGTTTTTGTCCGAGGGTCAAGTAACCACTCAGCGGTTCCAGTACATGTTGCCAAGGACGTGTCGACTTCGGACTACGGATTTCGACCGATTGACCTTTGCTCCAGGAACGGATGCAATCGGGTATGATGCGGTCGAGCGCCCAGTCGCCACCACCAATCACATTGCCGGCGCGGGCAGTGCAAAGACGAACATTGCAGCTATCTTTCTGGAAAAAGGAATGAAAATAGCTTTTGAAGACAATTTCAGCAGCTCCTTTGGAACCGCTGTAAATATCCTTGCCGCCCATGGGGTCGGTTTCCTTGTAACCCCAAACCCATTCGACGTTGTCGTAACATTTGTCGCTGGTGATGATGACGGCCGTGCAATCCGGATTTTCCAGACGCAAGGCCTCCAGCACATTGGCAGTACCCAAAACATTCGTTGAAATCGTATCAAGCGGTGTCTCGTACGAAATGGAAACCAATGCTTGCGCAGCCAGGTGAAAAACAAACGCAGGCTGAATTTCGCGTACGATTTCCTGCACTTTAGCAGCATCACGGACATCGGCCCAGTAATGATGGATTTTCTGTTCGATGTCCAATTGATTGAACATGCAAGTTTCGCCCGGTACGCCGTTCGATAAACCATAAACTTCAGCGCCCATTTCGAGCAGCCAAAGAGTCAGCCAACTGCCTTTAAAGCCAGTATTGCCAGTCACCAACACCCTTTTTCCTCCATAAACGCCGTTGAAAAGGGCTTTTTTCGTTACCACTTCACCCATGGTGCTTCATTTTTTTGATAGAGTTCATTGAGCAGATTGTATTCACGGGACGTGTCCATCGGTTGCCAGAATCCGTCGTGTTCAAAAACCTGCAACTGACCGTCAGCAACGAGTTTGCGAATGGGTTCCTGCTCAAACACCAGATTTTCATCATCCGACAAGTAATCGAAAACGGCCCGGTTCAATACAAAGAAACCACCGTTGATGCGGCCTCCTGTGACTTGAGGTTTTTCGTTGAAACCGTCCACCTGCTTCGTATCGGCATTGTATTCGAGTTCACCGAAACGACCCGGAGGATGTACGCCGGTCACCGTGGCGATTTTTTCGTGAGAAAGATGGAACTGAACCAAGGCTTCGATATCGACATCACCGACTCCGTCACCGTAGGTAAGCATAAAGTTTTCGTCCTCCCCGATGTAGTCACGAATGCGTTTTACACGGGCACCAGTCAAGGCGTTAAGTCCGGTTTCAGCCAAGGCTATTTTCCAACCGTCTTCCTCGGTTTTTACCCGTTCCATCGGAGGAACTTCACCTCCGATGGTCAAGAGTAAATCGGTAGGTTTGGCACCGTAATTCAGAAAGTAATTCTTAATGACCTCGCTTTTGTAACCCAAACACAGGACGAAATCGGTATGCCCGTAGTGCGCATAATATTTCATGACGTGCCAAAGAATCGGGTATTCGCCAACCGGGATCATAGGTTTTGGCAGGTATTCTGCCACCTCGCGAATACGGGTTCCGTAACCGCCGCAAAGAATTACCGTCTTCATGGGATTAGTATCTGTAATGTTCCGCTTTATAAGGTCCGTTCACGTTCACGCCGATGTATTCAGCCTGATCGGGGGTCAGTGTGGTCAGTTTCACACCAATGCGTTCCAGGTGCAAGCGAGCCACTTCTTCATCCAAGTATTTGGGCAAACGATACACGTTCACTTCATATTTCTTGGTCCAAAGTTCGATCTGAGCCAACGTCTGGTTGGTGAAGGAGTTACTCATTACGAAGGAAGGATGGCCAGTGGCGCAACCAAGGTTCACCAAACGGCCGTCGGCCAACAACAAAATGGAATGACCTTCGGGGAAGAAATACTGGTCAACCTGCGGTTTGATGTTGCGGCATTTGATACCGGGATAGTTTTTCAGTTTTTCGACCTGGATTTCGTTGTCGAAGTGACCGATGTTGCAAATGATGGCATTGTCCAGCATTTTGTTCATGTGGTCGATGCGGATGATGTCTTTATTACCAGTGGTAGTCACATAGATGTTGCCTTCCGCCAATGTTTCCTCTACGGGTTTCACT
>Ga0209125_1002988_pt1 | contig 12199 bp, 12 predicted proteins | sample BarGraIncub1131A_FD_184503 | JGI IMG/M metagenome (GOLD analysis project Ga0209125, IMG submission 184503) | Arctic peat soil microbial communities from Barrow, Alaska - Barrow Graham LP Incubations 11-31A (SPAdes) (version 2) | ecosystem: Environmental > Terrestrial > Soil > Wetlands > Peat... | reverse complement strand
GCAAATTAGACGGGTTTTGGATCATGTCTGGCATGTCCGGCGAAAGTTTGAGGGTCTCAGCCTCGCAAACTACTGGGTTGGTCACTTTACGCAGCAAGCGACGTAGGGCGTTTTTGCGATACCATCAAACTTCATTAATGAGCAATATATTTTTTCATGAGTGTATCGCCATTCAGATACTCATGCACGGGCACGGGCTTGCAGCAACAGGACCGACTTGACTATGCATGGGGATTGGTGCAGATTGCGCAACAAGCAGATGGCCGGGAAGACACTCTTTAACGAGCGGTAATTCACGGCTCACCTACGGTGACTGAATGATAGATTCGATCCAGGTTTACCGGTCGCGTGCCACGGCAAACCGGGAGGCCGCCAAGGAGATATTTTCATCCCACGGGAATTAAGAGCCTGAAAGGACGGCATGATGATAAATGAGATACAAAGCCAGATGGCAGCTCTCTCGAACCCCGAGGACGGCCGGTTCCTCCAGAGGTTCTTCAAAACGGGCCCAGGCCAATACGGCGAGGGCGATCTCTTCAGGGGCATCCGGGTACCCGTGTTGCGCAAGCTCTCCATTGCACACCAGTCCATCCCCCTCGGGGATGCTGAAAGCCTGCTCCGGAGCAGCTATCACGAGGACAGACTGCTGGCTCTTCTGATTCTGGTGCGCAAATACGTCGAGGCTGGCGAGGCCGGCAAAGTCGCTATCTACAAGATGTATCTGGCCGGCACGAGCTTCATCAACAACTGGGACCTGGTCGATGCCTCAGCGGAGCAGATCGTCGGCGCCTACCTGAGCGACAAAAGCCAGGAGCCTCTGGACCGTCTGGCTCGGTCAGGCAGTATCTGGGAGAGGAGGATCACAATTCTCGCGACCTTCCATTTCATAAAGCGCGGCGGGTTCGACTGCACGCTCAGGATTGCGGAGTTGCTGCTGACAGACAAGGAGGATTTGATCCACAAGGCGGTCGGCTGGATGCTGAGAGAGGTGGGAAAACGCGATTTGAGGGTAGAAGAGGCATTTCTCCAGGCTCATCAAAAGACGATGCCTCGAACCATGCTCCGGTATGCGATCGAGAAGTTTCCCGAGGAGAGGCGACGCGGTTACCTGAAAGGGACCATTGCCGCCGGATAGTTAGACTGGAAGCCCTGAGCACCCACCAGCTGACCTGCCCGCCAGGCTTCCCAGCTACGGCCACCAAGCTGGGGGCCACCGGAGATTCGCGTTATATCTATTTGTAATATCGAGGTATTTCCAGAATACCGTCAAGGCTCAGGCTTGACTACAGCGCCGATGGGATTAAAGTTTACCTTTCAAATATCCCAGCATGGGAAGAAAGCGGCTCGATAAACCACCATGCCAAACCATCCGCGCGGGATGTGGACGGCAGGATCACAGGACATCACGAAGACAGCCGGGTTGCCGAAATCTCACCAGATTTTCGGGCAACCCTTCTTTTTTGTCTCCGCAACAAAAGGCGGAGACCGGGGAGAATTATTATGCATGAAAAAATTCACCACCTGGCGGCATTCATAGAGTTCCTCGCCGGCTCCGGGCTGGCGATCTTCTTCCATCTCGTGCTGCACTATCCGGAGGCCGCCTACATCATCTTCGGGGTCGGCATCCTCCTGTCGCTTGCCACCTATCTGCTGCGGGAGGATATCGAGCAAACTCGGGAAAGGCTCATCGACCAGTACGATCATGCCCATGAAATAACCTTTGCCATCGCCCGGTTGACCGATCCCGAATGCCAGGACAAGGCGCACGAAATCCTCGCCGGGACCCAACGTACCCTGGCGCTCCTACTGCAGGGGTACATCCCCCTCGACGAGACGGAGTTTTACCTGAAAGGGAGCAAGTATTTTGGCGAGAGCGCTCACCGTATCAAGGCTGTCGATCCGGTGACGGCAGGCTGGGACAGCCGCGGAGCCCTTCTCAATTATTACCAGGCCAATTTGCGCGCGCTGGAAAGGGGCGTGCTGGTCACCCGCATCTTCGTCATGAACCGGGAAGATCTCTCGGACGCCGAGGTGCAGAAGATACTTCACCTCCAGCTGCGGGACGGCATCGAGGTGCGCATCGCCCATCGCGACGAGCTGCCGACGGCGAGCGACGTGAGCGGTCGGGACACGGCCGGTTCCTTCGACTTCGCCATCTACGACGACAAGGTGGCGATCGAGGTCTTCAGCCAGCCGGGGAAATACTTCGGCCGCAAGACCCGCGATCCGGCGCTGGTTGCCAATTTCCAGCGGCTCTTCGACCTGATAGAGCACGGATCTCACTCGGTCGCCGTGGAAGAGGACCGTATAGTCCTCGCCGCCGACACGGTTTCCCCTGGTTCGTAACCAATCCAGACCCAACAGTCAACAGGAACCTGCCATATTAGGCATGGCGTTCCCAGAATTCAGCAACTCCCACGGGCGGGTTTGCCCGCATTCAATCTCACTCAACTGCCGGATAATTTTTGATGAAAAAGCAAATTTCCATCCGTTTCTTCGGTGGTATGATTTCGGATACCGATTGACCGGGAAGGTGACACCACTTGGGTTAACAAAGGAGATTCAACCATGAAAAGGATCGTCATTGCCATTCTGTTCACCTTGGTGCTCCCGACTGCCGGCTTCGCAGGTGAAACCATGCGGGAGGGATACTGGGAAATGGTCACCACCATGGAGATACCGGGCATGCCCATGAAGATGGCACCCACCAAGGTAAAGCACTGCTACAGCAAGGAAGATGTTAAGGATCAGAAAAAAACCATCACCACCGACAAAAACTGCACCGTTACCGACATGAAGGTGTCGGGCAACAAGATCACCTGGAAAATGGTATGTACCGGTAAAAGTGCCGGTGTCTTCAGCGGCGAGACGGTTTACCAGGGAGATGCCTACGCATCGACCATGGAGATGCAGAGCCAGGGACAAACCATGCATATGAAGATCAAGGGTAAGCGGATAGGCGCCTGTCCGTAAGTTTTAGCCAACCCCCCCTAGGACGCAGTTGGGTCGTTGACTACCCCGGCCAGGTAATCAACGACTCAACTGCGTCCTCCTGGTTCTTCCCCCAATCCCCCCGATGATAAAACAATTATATAAATTCATTCCCGCATTTGTTGTCAGACATGGTGACGGGGCACACATGACATTGTCAGCGCCCTTTTTTTGCCTAGCAAAACGTGCATCTATTGAAGCAGATTGCAATCATCTCACGATCGCGCCACCTCGGCTTAACCCAGTACAGAACCGCCTCCAGGACGCTATTCCGGATATTAGATGGTCGAACATGCCCCCAAAGCCCTGACGCGCATTGTTTCCAGCCTGGCAATTTCAAGTCAAGCAGTCTTAATTGTAAATAAATTAAAATGGTGTTATTGTTTCCGCGCGTTGGCCGGGATAGGCCGAAAATAGCCGTCATGTCCGACAGCCAGGGGGGTGTTATGGCGCGGGAAGAGTTGCTGACAGATAGCGCGGATGGTTTTGTGGGGGCGATGACGGGCGTCACCCTGGCCGATGTGATACAGATGAACGGTCACAACCGTTTCACCGGATGCATCACCTTGGAATATGGGGATAATTCCGGGCTGATATTTTTTCGGGACGGCGAGGTGATCCACGCCGAACAGGGGGAAAGATCCGGTGAGGCGGCTTTTTACCAGATCGTCCAGTGGCCGAGCGGAAACTTCACGCTGCAGCCCAAGGTAACCACGACCAGTTGCTCGATCAAGTCGAGTCTGAACCATCTGCTGCTGGAAGCGATGCGCCTCATGGATGAGGAAAATAAGCGCCGCGGTGGTGCGGCACCCGTTGCAACTGAGAGGAGGTCCACTCCGCGCACGGCGGGAAATGTTTTCGGCCATCTGAAGAGGATCCCGGAAGTGAAGCACGCCGTGCTCCTTGGCAAGGACGGCAAGGCCCTTGATGACAACAGTTACGCGGGAGAACAGTTGGCGGCCCAGACGATCTACCTGGCCATGATCGGCAATCGGATCGGCGCGGCGCTCGCTCTAGGAGAGGTCAAATCGGCCGCGCTGCAGGGGAAGAGTCATCACATGCTGCTTTTCGAGTCGAAGCTCAACTATCTCGGGGTGGCGGTCAATTGCGAAAGCGCTTTGGGTGGCGTCGAGAGCGAGATACGCAAGGCATTGACGCCGAAAGGTAGCTAAGAGAAGGGGTAGCGAAAATGTTGGAAGTCCTGCAGCAGATCAACACGGTGCCGGGGGTGATGGGGAGCCTCATCTTAAACGACGAGGGATGCCTGTCCTGGCGGCTATTTCCACCGTTATTTGATGCCTCCATGCTGGAGGAGGCTGCCTCGGCTGTCGCGGATGGGATGATCGCCCTGGAAGGTCCGACGGGCGGGGCCGACCTGATCGATTTTCGTTTCCGTGATGCGCGGGTCGTTGTTAAGACCATGCCTTCCTCGTACCTCTTTCTGCTCTGTGGGAAAGAGGTCAGCCTGCAGCTACTCTCCATGTCCCTCAACGTGGCTGCCAAAAGGATCGAGAGGCTCGTTTCATCCCGAAAGGACCAGCCGGATCACATGGTCCAGCCTTCGGCCATCCAGCCAAACGCCACCCATGCCGCGACCTTGCCCGTGGTCGGACGAGGGCTCGGCCTGCAGGTTCAGCTCATGAAAAGCACCTCCTTCACCTACTGGGACAACATGCTGGAATCACTAGCCATTAACCGCTTCACCTCCGTCCAGTTAAGCGACCATTTCAAGACAGGGAGCTTCAAGAAGCTGAAGCTCACCAACCTCTCCACCAAGACCAGCAAAAAATTCCCGGTGCGAATCGTCAAGGACGACAGCGAACATATGTTTGACGGCAAGGCGGTCATCAGCTTGGCCGCCATGGAGTCGCTTGGCATGAAGCAGGGCGACTCGGTCATGGTGGAGATCGATCTCGGCGGAGGTTTCCTCGGCTGGGAAGGGGTGTGACATCGGAAGACGCAGCTGTTCAGGCGGCGATCATTTTTCGCGAGGAACTTCACCAGAGCTGACGTATACTCTTCGATATTAAATCGGCCCCGGCCTGAGCGAACCGATCAAGGTCAAGCTGAAGCTGATTTGCAGTAATCAGGGAAAGGGCATGGGGCCAGGATAGGGATAAACCAGATTGATGGGAGATGCCACATGGTGAGAATCAGCAGAACTTTTGTCGTAGCGCTGATGTTGGGCGCCTTGGTCGCCGGGCTGTCCGGCTGCAAGAAAAAAGGCCCGGCGGAGCGAGCCGGCGAGCAGATCGACAAGGCGGCCGAGAAAACCGGCGAGCAGATGGAAAAAGCCGGCGACAAGGTGAAGGACGCGGTAAAAGATCTAAAGAAATGATTCCCTAGCCCGCCCCGCGAGGGCCTTCATTTTTGCCCCCTTGAGGTGGGGGCGTTGGGACGACTCAGACTTTTGGGAACCGTATTCGGCTGACCATGAGCGAGCCGGAAACCGCGAAAATCAACACAATCGGATGCAGCGTGAAGCCGCAAAATTCGACCTTTCCGAACCAGAGGGACTCGCCCAAGGCACCTTGCGAGGCTGCCACGAACATCAGCACCACCAGCAGCAGCGACGTTGGGATAGGAGTTCCCTCGAAATACTTCACCTTGCCCGAGTCATCAGAGAGCTCCTCGGCGGTAACGTTGTAACGCGCCAGGCGAGATACCCCGCAGGCAACGAAATAGGTCAGGATAATACGGTCGAATAATCCCTGCATGCCGCAGCCGTACCCGATCACGGCGGGGGCTACTCCGAAGGAAATGACGTCCGAGAGAGAGTCTAGCTCGCGACCCATCCCGGAACTCTTCTGACGCCAGCGGGCGATCCGTCCATCCAGTACATCGAAGACCAAGGCGGCAAAGACCATCCCGCAGGCAAAGTAGACATGCCTGACCTCGGTCGTTTGCAGGTAGGTGAGCATGGAAAACAACGCCCCCGTGCCGCAGACCGCGTTTGACAGGGTGAACCAGTCGGCAAGCTGGAACTCTCGAATCATGGCGAAGGGTTTTTTCGGTTTAGCTATTTCCATGGCGGACAGCATCTCCCTCTAGGTAAAGTGGTAATGACGTTTCGGTTACTCGGAGGTTTCAAAAGCAGATAACTTCCTTAAAACCTGATTAATGTACGTCAAACAACCTCCAATAACAACGATATTTTTCCTCCAGTTCCTCCCCGAAACAATGCTCCCCATTATCCGGCCCGCCATGTTGCACTGTTCGAAAACTACCCTACGTTCTCCTTCAGAACTCCTACTAACAGATACGCGGGTGCCTAGAGCTACCTTAATTCACCTGGCGCGATGTTTAGTCCTGGCAGCTACAGGCCACCGACCACGCTTGGTCAACCACAAATTCATACCGCATATAAGGCGCAACATGGAGCATATCGGGTGAGCCGAAATGCTCCTCTGAGACCGGCATGCGGCATTGTCTTTCAAATCCGGGCAGTTACCAAAACTGGCAAGATTGGCATATTACCTGCTAGTACTTGCTAAGATTTCAACTAAAATTTTTGGAGGCCGTACAAATGAAAAAATTTCTCTCAACCATCGTAGCCGCTCTTGTTGCTGTTTCTTTCGCTGGCATTGTTTGCGCCGCTGACGTGAAGTCCGACGTCAAGACCGAGTCCACCACGGTTACCCCTGCTGGCGAAACCAAGACCGTGAAGAAAGCAGTAAAGAAGTCCAAGAAAACCACCAAGAAGGGCAAGACTGTCAAGAAAGCAAAGAAAGTGGAAGAAACCGTAACCGAGCCGGCACCGGCTGCTAAGTAATAACTGACAGTTGAACTGAAAAAGGCCGCCCCTTCGGGAGCGGCCTTTTTTTGTCGGTAATCCCGGAATAATACCACATCAGGGGCCGGTAGCTCCCCGTTCATGAAGAGAATAATGGACAGTTAACCGCGCAGGCGGCACTCCCGACACGCCCCTTCTGCTATCCCCTGCTGCGACAACTACCGTAAGTTATGCCTATCCCAACTCTTCACTTTGACAGATCGTCGGCTGCGTCCCATGACTTGACGCACTGGCAGCTCACTCTTTCCCCAGGGTCAAGCAACCTGTGCCATCTGAAGTTTTTCAATCCAACGCCTTGCGCACCTCGGCTGCCACGTTTTGCACCGAGAACGGCTTCTGAATGAAATGCACCCCCTCGTCTATCACCCCGTGGTGAGCGATGACATCGGCCGTATATCCAGACATGAACAGGACCTTGAGTCGCGGATTGAGCGACAGCAGCTTATTGGCCAGGTCACGGCCGTTCATTTCAGGCATGATCACATCGGTCATGAGCAGTTGAATCTCCCCGGCGTGTTCCCCGGCTAGCCGGATCGCTTCGCCAGGGGTGTTCGCCGCCAGCACGGTGTAGCCCTGCAACTGCAGCAACTCCGTGCTCAGTTTCAGAATGGCCTGTTCGTCCTCCACCAGCAAAATGGTCTCCTGGCCGCGCGGGGTAGGCTCTGGCATCCCCACCGTCCCTGTCTGCGCGACCAGACACCCATGCCGGGGCAGGTAAAGGGTGAAAATGGTCCCGTGATCCGGCTCGCTGTGGACGAAGATGAAGCCGTTATTCTGCTTGACGATGCCGTAAACCGTGGCCAGTCCGAGACCTGTGCCTTTGCCGGTCCCCTTGGTCGTGAAGAACGGTTCGAAGATATGAGGCAAGGTTTCCTTCCCCATGCCGCAACCGTCGTCACTGACGCTGAGCCGTATATACTCGCCGGGGACAAAGCCGGCGTGCTGGGCGCTGTACTCGTTGTCGATTACGCTGTTCCGCGTCTCGATGATGATCTCGCCGACGTCGGCGATGGAGTCGCGGGCGTTGACACAAAGGTTGGCCATGATCTGGTCGATCTGGGTCGGATCCACCTTGACCGGCCAGAGATTCGCCTCCGGCTGCCATTTGAGATGGATCGCCTCTCCAATGAGCCGCTGCAGCATCTTGAGCATGCCAGAGACGGTCTCGTTCAGGTCCAGCACCTTGGGGGCGATAGTCTGCTTGCGGGCGAAAGCGAGCAATTGCCGGGTGAGGTCGGCGGACCGTACGGCCGCCTTGCGGATCTCCTCCAGGCTGACATGGAGCGACTGGGTCGGGTCCGACTTCATGAGGGCCAGTTCCGCATGACCGAGGATGACACTCAGCATATTGTTGAAATCATGCGCCACACCGCCCGCCAGGCGGCCCACCGACTCCATCTTCTGGGCCTGATGGAGCTGGGCCTCGAGTTGAATCTTCTCCTCTTCGGCCTGCTTGCGCATCAGGGCCGCTCCGATGTGCAATGCTATTCCTTCCAGGAGTTCAACCATGTTGAGGGTGAAACGTCCTTTCCGCCGGTCGTTGAACTGGATCAGACCAACAATCCTGTCCCTGTTGTGAATGGGTACCAGGGCCACGGAAGCATAGCCCAGAAGCATGCACTGGTTGCGAGGATGAAACCGCGAATCCTCGCCAGGCGGGAGGTCCAGAAGCGGAAAGGAATCGTTGGTCCAGAAGCTTCCCCCTGGCGTCAAGAGGGCATCAGCGGAATCGCACCTTCCCGAAAGGACCAGACCGCAGGTGCACTCCAGGTTGACCTGGCCGTCTTGGTCTCGGCACACCCCGCCATCCTCGGCACGCTCGAATAGCGAGTTTTCCGTCAGCAGGAAATCCTCGGGAAAGCCTTTCTGGCCGGAATACGGGAAGTCATCCCCGTCCTGCAGGCGAATGCCCACGGCATCGAATCCGGTCCAGGTCTTCAACGCGGCGATGACCCGCTGGATGGAATCGTTCAGATCTCCAGGCTCGTTCAGTATCTTGAGAATATCCCGGCCCATTTCCCTGTAGGCCTCCACGCGCTTTTGCTCGGAGATATCGTGATGGATCGCCTGAACCATCCGGCACCCCGAAAGCTCGAACGTTTTGAGGGATACCAGCGTGTCGCGGCTGTCGCCCGCTTTGGCGCGGTGGACGGCTTCAAAACTTACCGCCCCGTCCCGGTGCAGCGTTTCAAGGTAATGGCCTATCTGCGTCGGGTCGTCGCTGACATGAAAATCTCCCACCGTGAGGGCTGCAAATTCGTCGCGGGAATAGCCGAGCTGCGTATGAGCGGCAGTATTGAACTGGATCGGCCCGAGTTCCGGGGCACTCCAGAGCACAATCCCGTCCGGCGACTGCTCGAAGAGGGTTCGATAGAGGACCTCGGATTCCTGCAGGCGAAGATGGGCTTCGGCCAACTGGGAATAGTTGGAAATCTCGTTGTCCAGCAACACCCCGGCATAGACAAAGAAAGGCTGCAGTTCCTCGAAGATGTTCAGGTCGGTAAGTTGCATCCCTTCCATGCATACCACGCCGACTTTCCGGTTCAGCGACAGCAGGGGAAAGATCCAGTTTTCCACCGGCACGGCGCCGCCTTCTCCCGGATAGGGGACCTGCATGCCGGGGTCAGCGACCCGTAGCGATTTGCCGCTGGCAAGCACGGTGGCGGCATCCGGGTTGTCCGACGCGCGGAACTCACGGTTGGCGCCGTAAATGTCCCGGAACTGCCAGGCATCATCAAGGCGGAAGATGACGGAAATATTGGCGGCGCCGATGGTCTGCATCAGGATATTGAGGATGCGCTGCACCATGTTGTCGAGGCCGGCCACCGAGCTGAGGCTGCTGAGCAGATTGTTTATCAACTCAAGACGTGATTTGTGTCTGGCCAGGTCGGACAGTCGCCGTTCCAGCTCTTCAATCAACGTGTGGGCTGCTTGAATCTCCCGGGTCATGATCTGCCTGCCTTCACGCGGTCAAGGGTCGCCGCAAGGTTGGCTTCAAGGTGCTGAAATCCCACATCCACCCAGCGCAGTTCCAGTGAGGTCATAAGGCTGATGCTTTCCGCTTCGTCGTTGAAATCACCCGAGCAGGGGGTGCGCACCGCCAGCAGGTACTTGTGGGCGCCGCGGAAGATGCTGCGCATGATCTCCGGGTCGCCGGGCATGACGGCGCCCATGATCTCCTTCCAATGGCGCGCCCAGTCCTCGAACAGGAAGAAGGCCCCCTGCTCCAGCTCACGGCAGAACATGGCGTGCCCCAGGTAGATTTCGACGCAGTTCTGCCCCGGCGTCCTGATGACCTGGGCCGCGCCCAGGATCTGGTCCATGCGGGGGTGGCAGGCGCCGTAAAAGACCGCCACCGGTTGCGCCCCATGCAGTCGCAGGCATTGTTCCAGGCTTTCCTGCAACTTGTCGAAATCGACATGCAAACCCGAGGGAAGCAGGGCCGTCTCCAGCAGCCAGCCGTTTTTCTTGATCAGGCATTGGATTTCCTGCTTCAAGATGCCGCATCCGATGATGAGTTTGGCGTCCACTAAAACCTCCGCTCAATACCTGCCGTGCCTGATGGCGGCTTCCATCAAGGCCCGGATGTTCGCTTCCGGGATGCTCAACGGCATCAGCAGGGTGCCGAAGATGAACCCGCCGGCCTCCTTGCCGGCGCGCATGATCCGCTCCACCTCCCGGTCGATCTCCAGTGGCGACCAGTCGATCAGCCTGATGTCGTTGATCGACCCGGCGATGAGCGCCTGGGGACCGAGGATGCTCCTGGCTTCGGCTATATCGTCGAACGGGTTCAGGTAGTAGGCGCCGATCCTCGTGTGCGCCTGCAGATCGGCCAGGATCGGGTTAATTCTGCCGCCTCCGTTGAAGAAGATCACCCCGGACGGGCCGGGCTGCTCCAGGTCCCTGACCACCCAGGGGAGGGCCAGGGACCGGAACTTGGCGGGAGTAATGAAGGTGGCGGAGGCAACCGGGTTGACGTAGACGATCAGGTCGGCGCCGGCATCACGCAGTGCGGTGATCTGCCGTGAGCAGAACCGCGAGCAGAGGTCCAAAAGGCGATCGCGAAGTTTTTCGTCACCATTCAGAAACAGCTCGAGCCAGGGTCCGATCCCCATCAGCATGGCCGGCAGGGAGAAGGACGCCGTCACCGCGCCGAGCACCGGCCAGCGCCCGGCAGATTCCCTCTTCAGGATGCGGATACAGGTCGATAGTTCCCGGAAGCGGGGATGGCTGTTCAGATCGTCCGCCAACCGCAGCTTCTCGATCTCCTCGGGGACGTTGACGATAAGATGACCAACATTGGGTGGGCCATCTTCGGCGTAGATGATGCCGCGGCAGCCGAGCAGCTCCGCATCCAGGGCGGAATAGAACATGCCGAGCAGGGTGTCGTGGCCGTATTTCCGGCGCATGCGCAACTGCCCCGCCGCCACCAGGTCGCCCCGGGAGTAGTACTCCTTGAGCGAAACGCCCATCTCCCTGGACCCCTGATCGAGAAGATTGCAGACCACCGGCACCCGGTCGGGTGTCGCTCCCGACATCAGGGCCCCGAAACGATCCATCCCCGTGGTCATGACCGGACCTCGCGCACCAGACGGGCTACCACGGCCGATGCCTGGGCCGCGGTGTCGGCCCAGGCATCGGCCCCGACCTCGCGGAACAGGTTGTCATGGAAACGGTAAGGCGCTCCGCCAACGATGATCCGCGTGGTTTGTTCCAGCCCCCCTTCCCTCAACAGCTGGCGTACCCGTTTCGGTCCGCGCTCGCCGGTGGCGGTATGAACCATCATGGAGGAGATGGCGATAACCTGAGCCTGCGCCGACAGCGCGGCTTCGATAAAGCGCTCCGGTTCGACATTGATCCCCAGGTCGGTGATCTGGAACATCCTGGCCCGCAGGCAGCCGATGACGATTTTCTTGCCCAAGCCGTGAAAGTCGCCATGACTTGCGCCGATGACCACGTTCCCCTGCACCTCGGGCGCGGACCCGAAAAGGGGGATCAGCCGGTCGGTCACCTCCTCGGCGATCTGTGAGGCGAGGAAGTGTTGCGAAATGGTGATCTGGTTGTCGGAAATCATGCCTCCGATCATGCGCTCCATGCCGGGAACCACCAGGTCGAAGATAACGTTCTCCGGCGTCATGCCGCCCTCCAAAGCCTGGAATACGATCCGCAAGGCAGCAGCCTTGTCGGTATCGAAAATGGCCTTCAGGTAGGCATCCATGGTGTGATTTACTGCGGTTTCGACCATGACAGGCCCTCTTGTCCCGGTGTGTCGGTTTGTGGTGCGTTCATGATGAGCTTCCGGTAATATAAAAAGGGGGGTAGTCGGTTAGAGCCACCTATCCAGCTACTCCCAGTTATATCCGTTTGTTACATCGCACTCCGTAACCGGGCCCGTTGAGACCGCGCGTTCAAGCA
>Ga0209125_1002987_pt1 | contig 12199 bp, 12 predicted proteins | sample BarGraIncub1131A_FD_184503 | JGI IMG/M metagenome (GOLD analysis project Ga0209125, IMG submission 184503) | Arctic peat soil microbial communities from Barrow, Alaska - Barrow Graham LP Incubations 11-31A (SPAdes) (version 2) | ecosystem: Environmental > Terrestrial > Soil > Wetlands > Peat... | reverse complement strand
CGGATGACCGCCACTTCGGACGCGAACAAACAATCCTGGCCAGCCGCCGGGATCTATATGAAAAAGCACGTCTGAAGAACCCGAACCGCTGGTCCAGAAACATCAGGAATTGGGAACCCGTGGAGACAGTTTATCTGAACCCTGAACCGAAGGTGGAAGTCAGACTTCTTGACGCCGCATAATTTCAACTGAGGCGACAACTACCTTGACACCCGCCGTTTGTGAACAGACTTTAGTGCTTTTTGACGTATAGCGAGTTCCTTGACTTGATCGCTGAGACGGTCTACAAGTTCGTCACCCGCGTTGCCAACAAGGCTGGGAAGACAAAGATCGCAATTTGCGCGTCCGCTGCGTATCAACTCCTCAAGAAAGAGTTGTGGGTGATTGTGAATCGTTCGACCGAGGACAACATCAATGTCTTCAGTCACCGCACCGCCAGAATGAGGGAAAAGTTCAAACAGCTTTCGAATCGCGATCCTGTCGCCCGCCTCGGCAGAAGCTTGAAGAGCAAAAACCTCTTCCTCGCTTACTGAGTTGCGCTCTTTAGCAGCAGCGGTTATTGAGCCTATAAGTAACACACAAGCAACTAATATCATTTTTAGCATTCATGACCCCACCTGTACGCATAACGATTTTGGGGATAGCCGGGGCCGCGTAGCTTGCGGCATCCGGTGTAGCCCTTGGTTCGCAGCTTCGACCACGTCCAACGCATTCACTCGCAAAAGGCCTTATAAAACGGAATCTTAGACAGTGCCACTTGGCGGTCTTCAATATTTATATGCTGAAGACATTGTCTAAGCTTAGAATACCCCTCTTTAAATGAACCCAGGGGGGTATTGAGGAATTCTAGATAAGCGGGGACATCTTCAGGTACCATCAAATTCATGTCCATCATATCCAAAGCAGCTAACACCTCGTTCGTAACAGAGCTCTCACCATCAGCCTCCCAGTCCTCATAACCAACCTCATCGTTCGGGTATAGTTCTCCTGCCAAGCTGTTCAGCTCCTCAGCTGTAATTTGGCCCCGTTGCCATTTGGTCAGCAGGTCCCTAAGTTCATTTCTCGTTATGATTTTTTTCATTATCATTTCTCAGCTCCGCGGTAGGAATGCCGGTTACCCGGCACCCCCCGCACAGTCCCGGACGTGCGGTTTTCCCGCATCCGGTTCCTCGGTTGTACCCGCTTCCGCGCAAGGCGCAGCTTTCAAGCATATCTTCGTCGACTAACTTCGGTTATGTGCGGCCATGCTATCTTTACCCGATCAAGTATCTGGTCGAACTGCGGGCGGGTGAAACTCTTCCGTTTGCCGCCTCTCCGATTGAGCCATTTATACGCCGACTCTTTCACAACCTTGAAGAAGTCTTGCAGTGATAAAGTGTTTCCTCTTACCCCATAGTAATTGTAGTGGCCCACCAACCTTGCATTCAGTCCTTTGAAGAATGCACCTCCCGGCAGATGCCGGTTCGACTTGATCCATGCTTTTATCCGTTTGTACGCCCCCAGTAGTTTCTTGCGGGATGTACGGCGTTTGACGCGTGGTACGCCTTCTCGGTCTTTATTCCAGAAGAACTCAAAGCCCAGAAAGGTGAACCGCCGCTCCATGCCCGGGTGAAAACGACTGAACCGCAGAATATTGGTCTTCTCTGGCGCTGTCTCCAGGCGGAATTTCTCCAACCGTTTCGGCAGCACCCGGTAAAACCGCTGCGCATCGTCTCGCAGTTGAAAGGCGCAAACCCAGTCATCGGCATAGCGACATATCCTCGCATCTCCCTGACATTTTGGTTTAACGACCTTCTCGAACCAGAGGTCCAGGGCAAAGTGCAAATACACGTTGGCCAGGACCGGCGAGACGATTCCCCCTTGGGGGGTACCGGTGTCTGGATTGGTTATAGTGTCATCGGTCTCCAGAATGCCCGCTTTCAGCCATTTTCGGATCAAGTTGAGGAAAGCTCGGTCGTCTATCCGCAAACTCAGCATCTTTAGCAGCCAGTCGTGGTCCATGTTATCGAAAAAGCCTTTGACATCAGCTTCTACGATGTACCCATAGCATCCGTACTGAATGTCGAAGGTGAGGTCTTGGACCGCATGCTTCGCACTTCGTCCGGGTCGATAACCGTAGCTGCAATCCAGAAAGTCCTGCTCATAGATGGCAGTTAACAGCTTCGCACATGCCAGCTGCACGAGTTTGTCTTCAAGCGCCGGTATCCCCAGCGGCCTTTGTTTCCCGTTTTCCTTGGGAATCCAGCACCGCCGCACCAGTTTCGTCCGATAATGCTTCTCTTTCAGTCTGTCCGCCAGCTTCTGTATGTTGTCATGCAGATTTTCTGCATACTCCTTTGCCGTTACTCTGTCTACCCCGCTGGCGGCGGCCTTATTCAGGTCGGGCCAGCACAGCAGAAGATAATCGGCATTCAGAAACCGGTAGAGGTCCCGAAAGCGGTGTTGCTTGTCTGCTTTCGCCTTCTCTGCTATTCCCCGAAGTGAGGTTGGCTTATGTTGTTCCAGTCCTACTGTGTCCGGCATAAGTTTCCTTTACGGGCTGCGTACTTCCGTCAGGTCCTTCCCCGTGCCTGCGCGATGAAGCTTTGCGAAGGCGTGTACGTGGCTTTCCCACGCTCAGAGTACTATGCCTGATAAGACACCCCATAAAGCATTAGGCGGACTTTCCCTTTCATGGTTATAATCCGCCCTCCTGTCTGAATATACTTCCAATCTCCAGGAGCTTCTGGGGCTTCCCAAGTTCCTGACGTATCTCTTCCTGCATGCCACGGCCTGTGGACTCCGGCGGATCTGATCATCCTTGCCATTACGGACAATCTCGTATTGCCTTCGGGACCGTTAAAACCCTCGGCATCCGCAACAACCCCTCTTTCGAAGCTGTACCAGCACTTCAGGGGACGCGGTTCCCCCTACGGCCTACAGGATTCTCTGTCTACGCTTCACCTGTTTTGTTCGCCGGAACTTCCCGACTCCGCCACACGCGCAAGACTCGATACGGGTGGGTGGCTAGCCCTTTCCCGACAGGGACTTTCACCCTGCAAGATACGCCAAGCTTCGCTTGGCGCGATAACGGCTTGAAGGATTAGCTGCGGCGCAGCCGACAGCTGGACCCTTTTTATTGGGCTTGCCTTTGAAGTTCTGCTGAGAGCGCGGTTATACAGTAATTGTCTCGTTCGTCGACTATAAGTGATTCATCATAAGGATCGAGGCTGACATAAATTCCATCTTCGAGATCTACCACTTTACACTGGGATATGTACTTTGCGTCAAATTCCTCAAAAACATAGAACGATCTAACACCCGAAAGTCGCAAGTGAAATCTCTCTTCGTTCTTCATGAGGGTCAAGTCTGCAATGTGGCTCCCAGTCCAGTTATAGGCGAGTTTGATCTCTGAGATGAAGCTGTCTCGTATGATAGCTGCGAGTTCATTCATGTCTTTTTCCATTTCTTATCTGCCAACGGTTCGGGGCATGACCTGCGCGGCGTTATTTTGCCGCGTCACGGTCCGTGCCCTGATTGAGTTGCCACTTACATTCCGCTGGTGTTAATTTAGATACTTCCCCCTGCCTGTAAGACCAAATGAATTGGAATTCGACGTTCTAATATACTCTTGTCATCAGGTTTGTACTGAACATCGACATGAATTGGATGATTATACGATTTTCTATAATCAAATCCTGTAGAGGCATTATCACCCAAATAATATAAATAAGAATTATCACCATTCAAAGATGTCATAGTCCATTCTGATAGATTAGACTCAATGCTAAATATGGTATTGCCATTAGAATCAGTTGCCATCAACTTAATGCTGCCAGCATATTTATTACTATCTGATCCAATATCGTATTTATCACCAATCTTAATACATAAATCAGCATCTCGATTTAGTTTTGGGATGCTATCTACCTTATACCTCCCAGAATATTCATTCCCATTTATTTTAAGCGCACCAAAATCAATCATATATCCCTTGGCTAAAAATCCTGCTCCTTCTTTAGAAATAGTTCCATCGCCTTTGTACCCTGTAATATCTACAGTAATTCCGCTAACAGATAAGACCATTGCCAAACAGTAAATTATTATAAGTACGAAGATTAACACTGAGGATTTAATTAATATCTTCATCTTATCAATCCTGTTTTTTTGTTTCTTCTCATTCGCTCAACGGGCCGGGCCTTGACCCGCGCCGGGGCGTTTTTCAGCCCAGGTCGGCGTCCAAGGACCTGGTTGGCATCTAGGTTCTTTCATTTCGGGGCATGAATTACAAGCGAGTCAAGAACCTTCGAGTAAATATTTCTCTGTCGTTGAAAATTGCTGTCTGAATCATTCGCCGTTATGAACACAAAGACATGTTTAGAGTAGACCGCACGAGCAAACCACCGCCTATCTCCATCGATTTCTTTGGTTCTAAATTCGCCTTTGATGCCTTTTCCCTTGTCGTTCTTCAATGGTTCGAAAGGTGAGATGGCCTCCGCCTTATAAAACCGTCTATGTGCAATTTCTAGCAAATCTTTGAAGCCACCCGAACCAGAATGATACGCGGAAATTGTTATGGCGCCTTCGCCGTCTGGAGTCACGACATTCGTAATATTTCCTTCAGTCTGGATCACCCAGTTGGGAGGGTATTGGACTTGGTAGAATCCAGCAGGGCTCTTGTATGTTGCCCAATTTGAAGCAAATGCTGATGTCGCCAGGCATAGCAAGGATGTCATTATCGTTTTTAGTCTCATTTTTTTGTCTGCCAACTCGTTATTGACCGGTTCACGCGCGCGTGAACCGGTGATCTGCCAAAATGGAACATTTATCCGGTGACATGAAAAAGCGCCGGGCCTTCTCATAACAAACTCAATAGCATCTTGGTCCCCATCACAATAAGCAGCAGGGCGAAAATCTTTTTCAATTTATCAATCGGCAGGCTGTGGGCCAGTTTTGCGCCCAACGGGGCGGTAGCGATGCTGGCGGCGGAGATGCCGATCAGCGCGGGGAGATAGACGAAGCCGAGACTGTACGGGGGAAGCGGTGCGGACAAGCCGTTGACCACATAGCCGACCGACCCGGCCAGGGCGATGGGAAAGCCGATCGCCGCCGACGTGCCGATTGCGCGGTGAATGGCTACGTTGCACCAGAGCAGAAACGGAACCGACAGGCTGCCGCCGCCGATGCCGACCAGACTGGAAACTCCGCCGATCAAGCCACCGACGCCGGACATCGCCGTCAAGCCGGGGAGTTGCCGGTGCGGCTTGGGCTTGATGTTCAGTAGCATCTGGGTGGCGACGTAAAACAGGAAAACGACGAAAAAGCCTTTGAGGAAACGGGTGGAAAGCTGGGCGGCTACCCATGAACCGCCAAAGGTGCCGACCATGATGCCGAAGCTGATGCGCCGCACCACAAGCCAGTCAACGGCGCCCCGCAGGTGGTGGGCCCGCAGGCTGGATAACGAGGTGAACATGATGCTCGCCAGGGAAGTTCCCAGGGCAAGATGGAGGATATGCCCCTCCGGCAGATGCTGGGCGGTAAAAATAAAGGTGAGCACCGGCACGATCACCAGACCGCCGCCGACACCGAGCAAACCAGCCAGCACCCCCGCGAACGCCCCGAGGGCGAGATACATGAACCACACCGACATCCCGTTTCTCCCCGGTCAGGCTTTGGCGGCCATCATACGCGGCGGACGTCGCTTTTTCAATCCGGAATTGTCGCAACCAGATTCCGGCCTTTCACAATAGCATCTTGCCGCCTTGCCACGTAGTAGCGCCCAGGGGTGATACTCACCGGAACACCACCGCGCAGCAAAAGTCGACACGGGCCTCCGCGGCTAAAGCCCCGGTTTGCCTTTCTCATCCTTGCCAGCGATCCTCCACGCCAGGTTGGTGAGCCGCCTGTTTGACTTATGGTTCTTCACCGCCATCGCCAGGGCCTTCGGCTCGCCGATGACCACCACCAGCTTCTTGCCGCGGGTGACCGCCGTGTAGATCAGGTTTCGCTCCAGCATGGTGTAGTGCTGCATGGCGAGCGGTATCACCACGGCGGTGTACTCGGACCCCTGGCTCTTGTGGATGCTGGTCGCGTAGGCCAGGGTGATCTCGTCCAACTCGCCGAACTCGTACTGCACCAGCCGCTCGTCGAAATCCACCTCAAGGGTTCCCTCATCCAGGTCGAGCCTCACGATCCTGCCGATGTCGCCGTTGAAGACTTCCTTGTCGTAGTTATTCACCGTCTGGATCACCTTGTCACCCGGGGCGAAGCTGGTGCCGAAACGGGTCACCTTCGGCTCGGCCTTCCCGTTCAGGGCCTGCTGCAGCTCGGCGTTCAAGGAACGCGCCCCGAGCCCTCCCCGGTTCATCGGCGTCAGCACCTGGATATCCCGGACCGGGTGGAACCCGAACCGCTTCGGGATGCGCTCGGTGATCACCTGCAGCAGCTTGTCGTGGATACTCTCAGGGGTCAGGGCGGGGATGAAGTAGAAATCGGTGAGCTCTTTTGCCTCCTCCTTGAGCGGCATTTCCCCGCGGTTGATGCGGTGGGCGTTCACGATGATCCTGGAAGTGGCCGCCTGGCGGAATATCTCGGTAAGCCGGACCGCTGGGATGGCGCCGGAGGCGATGATGTCGGCCAGGACGCTCCCCGGCCCCACGGAGGGGAGCTGGTCCACGTCCCCAACGATAACCAGGGCGGCGGAGTCGGGAATGGCCGGCAGGAGCTTGTTCATCAGCACGACGTCGACCATGGACGACTCATCCAGGACCAGGAGGTCGGTGTCGAGCGGGTTGTCCCTGCCGCGCTTGAAGCCGAAACTTTGAGGGTCGAACTCCAGCAACCGGTGGATGGTCTTCGCCTCCAGGCCGGTCGACTCGGTGAGCCGCTTGGCGGCCCTTCCGGTCGGGGCGCACAGCGTCACCCGCAGTTTGCGGGCGCGGATGATGCCGAGGATGCTGTTCACCAGGGTCGTCTTGCCGACGCCGGGCCCTCCCGTGATGACGATCACCTTGCTTTGCAACGCCAGCCGGACCGCCTCGCGCTGGGAGGTGGAAAGGGTGAGGCCGGTCTCCCCTTCCACCCAGGGAATCGCCTTTTCCGCGACGATGCTCCCCCAGGGGGGCACGCCCGGTGCCAGGCGCGAAAGGCTCGCCGCGACGCCGACCTCGGCGCGGTAGAGCGGTGCCAGGAAGAGGCATGGGCGGCCGGCGATATCTTCGGCTATCAGGTTCTCCTCGGCGATCTCCGCTAGAATCGCGGACTCGACCACCTCTTGCGGGATCTCAAGCAGTTTCGCCGCGCTCTCCGCCAGCTCAACCAGCAGCGCCGCGCAGTGGCCGGAGCCGGACATCTCCTGCAGCACGTGCCGGACACCCGCCTGGGCGCGCATCATGGAGTCGGGGGCGATGCCGAGCTTGGCGGCCAGGGCGTCGGCAGTCTTGAATCCGACGCCGTGGATGTCGAGGGCCAGCCGGTAGGGGTTCTCGGTCACCTTGAGGATCGCCTCGTTACCGTAGGTCTTGTAGATGCGCACCGCGCGCGCGGTCCCCAGGCCATGCCCCTGGAGGAAGACCATGATCTCGCGGATCGACTTCTGCTCCACCCAGGCGGCGGCGACCTTCTCCATCCGCTTGGGGCCGATGCCAGGGAGCTCCAGGAGCCTTTGCGGGCTCTCCTCGATGATCCCGAAGACCTCCTCACCAAAGGCCTCCACCAGCGCCTTGGCGAAATGGGGGCCGATCCCGTGCACCATGCCGGAGCCCAGGTATTTCTCGATCCCCTCCAGGGTCGTCGGGGGGACCGCCTTCAGCTGCGCCGCCTTGAACTGCATGCCAAAGGTCCGGTCGTTTTGCCAGGAGCCCGTGCACTCCAGGAACTCCCCCGGCGTAACGGAAGCGGCCACGCCGGTGACGGTGACGACCTCCCGGTGGCCGGCGACCTTCACCCGGAGCACGCAGAAACCGGTTTCCTCGTTGTGGAAGGTGACCCGTTCCAGGGAGCCGGAAAGCCTCTCGACCGGGCTGTCTGTGGACTTGCTCTGTTTCATGGCAGCTCGCAAAAATCGTTACGGCAATAGAACGCGGATGACGCGGATGGAGCGGGTTTTCGCGGATTAAAATACTAAAAGGTTAAACCTGCTTTTTGTTTTTTATCGAATGATTATTAGCGTGAATCCGTTCAATCCGCGTCATCCGCGTTCTATTAGGGTTGTTTTCTGGGCCGCTATGTGGGGAGACGTGCTATGATCACGGCTTCCCCAAAGGAGCACCAGCATGGACAATAAACCGATCACAGAGATCATAGAGAAGATAAAGAAACTGCTCGCCCTTGCCGGGTCGGACAACGAACACGAAGCGGCGCTCGCCGCCAGCCACGCCCAGCGCCTGCTCTCGGCGCATAACCTGGCCATGGCCGATATCGAGACGGAAAGCAAACCCGGGCTCGCGGACAAGGTTGAGACGCCGGCACCTAAGAACATGCCCAAATGGGGGCGGCACCTCTCAGGAGCGGTCAGTGCCGCGTTCGACTGCCAGGCGATACACCATCCGGCGACCGGCAAGCTCACCTTCATCGGCGTGGGCGCCGACGTGCAGATAGCGGCCTACACCTTCACCTTCCTGGACCGCACCGTTAGAAGGCTTTGTTCTCAATACATGAAGTACGCGGCAATAGCAAGCACTCCCAGCCGCCAGCGGGAGCTGATGCGGCAGTCCTATTACCTGGGAGCCGTGTCGACCATAACCGTTCGTTTGAGGGAGCAGAAGAAGCAGACGCCGGTGACGCCCGGCGCGCTGGTTCCGGTGAAGGAGGGGCTGATCAAGAAGGCGATGGAAGAGTTGGGGGTTATCAGAACCATACGAAGCCGGAAAAGCTACATCAATCCCGACGCCTACACCAGCGGGCAGGCGGACGGCAAAAAGGTCGGCATCCGACAGGCCTTGGGAGCGGGCAGGAGTGGAACGGCGCGGGAGGTATCAAAGGCTAACTAGTTCAGCTACTGCGAGCAAAAGACCTAACCACGGAGGATCACAGAGGAAATCCAAATAAAAAACTGGTCCTTTTTGGCTTTAAACCAATCCTCGTTTTTGATTTTACTCCGTGTTACTCTACGGTTACGCTGTCCTCGTTGGGCCGATCCTCGTTTTTGACCTTACTCTGTGTAACTCAGCGGTAAGGCTTTTTACTTTAGGATTATTGTCTATTCAGCGGGGCGAGAAACCCGACGAGAGCGGCACATCGAAAACCTGGCCGCCCCGGGAGAGCCTGACCTTATCCTCCCTGATCTCCACCACGCGCGCGCCGGCGATCTCCGCCCCCTCCCCTACCAGGGTGCCGTTCAGCACCGCGCGCCGCATGCGGCGCTCGTCCTGCCAGGCGATTCCGGAGACGGTGAGGTCGGCGGGTGCCGTCTGCGTCACCGCGGCGGTCTCCCGACGCGGGTTTTTCATGCGCGGCGTCACGGCCTGCGGCCGCGAAGGGATCACCGCCGCGACTGGTTGCCGGACCGGGGTCGGCGCGACGGGAACGACGGGAGCAACGGCGACAGGGACGGAGACCGGTTGTGGCGCCGGCAGCGCCATCACAGGCGTTTCCACGATGGGTGAAACGGGCGCGACAGCTACTATTTCCCGGGTGACCGACGCGTTCTCCCGCAGTTCAGTCGCCCCATGATTCCCCTTCAGGAAGAACCCGGCTCCGATGCCCAGGGCAAGCAGCAGCAACCCGAGCGCCACGGGGAGATAGGGGACGGTCCGTTGCGGCTTGGCAGCGGCCCGGTAACGGAGCACCTCCGGACGGATGTCCAGCGCGGCGCCGCGCCGGTTTTTACGGTCCTGCTCCATCTTCCTCAATGCGTCGAGTATCAGGCTCATGCTGGAAACCCCGCTTTGGTGCCGCTTCCCGCATGCTTCCCCGTCCCTTGCACGCCGCCACCCTCCCGGGTGAGCGCGGGCGGGAAGAATCCTCCGGCGCGGCGGTACAGTAGCAGCAGGGTCAGCCCGCTCGCCTTTCCGTCGACGACCAGCTGCTCCCTGCGCTGGAACTCGGCAATCGCCCCTACCGTCTTTGCGGCCAGGATACCGTCCAGCGAGCCCTGGTAGCACCCGGCCCCCTTCAAGAGTCCCTGCAGCAGCCTCACCCCTTCCGGCAGCTCCGCCGGCTTCACCCGCGTGGCGATGCCGTGAAAATCCTTCCATAAAAGCGTCGCGCCGTCGCTCCAAAATAACGCCAGCTCCGCCCGGGTCAGGGTGGAGCGCCCGGCGATCGCCGGCGCCACGCTGACGCCGTCCGCGCCGATTCCGGTCAGTGCCACCAGCCGGGTACCCACGCCGGGAACGGTGACCTGCAGCAGTGCCGGCGCGTCAAGGCGTGCCAGGAGATCAAGATTGCCGGTGATTTTTGTCGCGGTCAGGCCCCGTTGCCGGGCAAGGGTCCGCAGAGTCGCGGTCTGCCCAGATACCGCAAGGAGCGGCGGCGAGCGCCAGGCGCTCAGCACGGCGTTCACGGTGGCAAGCTGGTTTTCCTGTTCGGACACCGCGGCAAGATCCCGCAGGGCGAGTTCACGGGACAAGGCGGGCATTGGTGGTGAGGGGATCAGGGCCTGCACCGACTGCGTGGGCCCGCGGCCGGGCAGCGCCACCATGACGGCCGCGAAGAGCGCCGCCAGCACCGCAGCCGCGGCCAGAGCCTTCAGCCAAGGCCCGGAAGGAGCGCGGGGCGCGTCCTTGCGCAGATCGGCGATGGAGGTCGCAGCCATGGACGGCGACACCTCACGGCACTCGGTGGTGTACGCCAGGAGTAGCGCCCGATCGCACACGCCGTTGATCAGACGCGGAAGCCCTCCTGAAAACCTGAAGATCCGCTTCAGAGCGCCCGCGGAAAAGGTCAACGGTTCGAGTCCTGCGGCGGCGAAACGGATCCGATGCCGGATATAGTCGCAGCTGTCGGCGAAGCCCATCGGCTTCAGGTGATAGCGGACCGTGATGCGCTGGTCCAGCTGCCGCAGTTCCGCCCGCGCCAGCAGGGTCTTCAGTTCCGGTTGCCCCACCAGGACGATCTGGATCAGCTTGGAGCGATCGGTCTCCAGGTTGGAGATGAGTCGAATCTGCTCCAGCACCTCGATGGAGAGGTTCTGCGCCTCGTCGATCACCAGCACCACGGTGCGCCCGGCCCGGTTTTCCTCCAGGAGGAATCCGTTAAGGGCCTGGTGGAGATCCCGCGGCTCAGACCCCGCAGCGGAAAGCCCGAACTCGCGGTTGATCTCCTTGAAGAGGCCCAGGGGTGAGAGGGTCGGGTTGAAGATCAGCGCGGTCCGATGGATCTCGGGGTCCAGATGGTTCAGCAGGGTGCGGACGAGGGTTGTCTTGCCGGTCCCCACCTCGCCGGAAAGCTCAATGAATCCGGCGCGGTTTTCGATGGCGAAAAGCAGGTGGGCGAAGGCCTCCTGATGCGGAGAGCTTAGGAAAAGAAAGGCCGGATTCGGGGTAAGGGCAAACGGAGGTTCCTTGAAACCAAAAAATTCCCAGTACATAGCTCGCCATATGGCCCGCTGAGGGCGGAAAAGGGGTTGGATGCAGTAAATTGAGCTTCTAGCTATAGGTGCTTGCCGCGGGAGTGTCAAGCGAATCTTGGACGGGCGACCCGGTCACGGTCCTGGGGCTGATAACTTTCGGAGTTGGGAGTCAGGCTCGCTGAGTTGGGAGTTAATCATGAAGAAAGGGATCAACCTCATTGAAGCTTGAATGGACACTGGCCAGGCTATGGGGAAATCGGCGCCACGCGCCCGTAGGAACATGACTTGTCCGGGTCGGAGTCCCTGGTTTCCCTGTTTCAGGTGGTCTCTTCTTCGTCGTTTACCAGAGCCACCCGCGCCCGGTAATCAAACAGTTCCTGAGGCTTCGATTGCGGGATAAGCTCCCCGCGCCCGCATGATGAGCATTTGAGAATCGCGACGGCGTCAACCAACGAAACTTCCAGTTGTCCTCCGCATTTGCAGGTCATGTTTACTCACCTCCTTGGGAAAGAGAGACTAAGCTCTATTTCGTCTATTCCTTACCTCCTTTCCGGCGACAGTTTTTGCGTAGGAGGTGATCGAGGCCACTATAAAATATCGAGGGTCCCTTTGTCAATTCAAATTACCCGGTTCTAATTTCTCCTATCGTGGCGGATGCCTTGCTCGGCAGCGGCGGCGCATCGACGTTAACGATCGTCGCCGCCACGG
>Ga0209125_1002985_pt1 | contig 12205 bp, 11 predicted proteins | sample BarGraIncub1131A_FD_184503 | JGI IMG/M metagenome (GOLD analysis project Ga0209125, IMG submission 184503) | Arctic peat soil microbial communities from Barrow, Alaska - Barrow Graham LP Incubations 11-31A (SPAdes) (version 2) | ecosystem: Environmental > Terrestrial > Soil > Wetlands > Peat... | reverse complement strand
TACCATAGTGTTCATTGTTCCCATACTTGATGTCATATCAGCTTCAAGGCTGGATTTTTTCACAACAGATTCTACATTTGCCAAACCCGTAAGATACTTATTTGTAGATGGTAGCAGTCCTTTATTCTTAACAATGACATAATAACCATTCACATTGGGATCAGTACCCAATTTTTGTAAATAATTATAGGATACATATAAATCCTGAGATAAATACTGCACATCTATAGCTGATACTTTTACATGAATAGCTTTATTATTATACATTGCAGATTGTAATCTTACTAAAACAGTATCCCCTACCTTTATGTTATACTCCTGGGCTAATTTATAAGGCATGACAATTCCATTATCAGGCAGATTTATTTCTTTATTATTAATATCATAAAGTTGAATGCTTTTGTTATCCTTTGGCAAAACATATAACATGGAATTTACATCTTTGTTTAAAGCAATTATAGCTGGTATAGTTGATAATTTATCTAAACTGGCTATATTGTTGTTAACTGGAACAGGAGAATTATAAGGGCGAGGATTTGAAATCATTACAGTATCATCAAATTTTTGTATTTTATTAAATTGCATATCAAATAAATTGTTAACAGAGTATTTAAGTCCAAAAGCGCACATGAGTATTCCAACACAACCAATAACACCAATGGAACTTAAAATTGCGCGATGCTTGTTTAACATAATATTACGGATAATCAATTTGTTTTTATATGAAATTTTACTCCATAATTTTTTTCTTTTTTCGAGCCAGATTTTATGCACCTTTTTAGGAGGCATTGGACGCATACATTGTGCCGGCACTTCCTTCAACGCTTTTGTCACAGAAAGTAGACTAGCTATTATACCAAAGGACACTACTAAAACTGTAGAAGCAGCAATATACGACCCATAACCGCTGTACTTGATTTTAGGAAAGGTATACAACATATTATATGAGTAAAACAGTGCCTTTGGTATAACTGTTATTCCCAAAATATTTCCTATAACGCTTCCCACAAGACCACAGAGCACAGAATAGCTTAAATAGTGAACGGTAATGGACCATTTTGATATACCCAATGCTTTCATTATCCCTATTTGACTACGTTCGGACTGCACTGTCCGTGACATACTAAGAAAAATAATAACAGCTGCTACTAAAAAGAATATATATGGGAATACCCTTGACATAGATGCAGAAGTATCAATATCGCTTTGAAGCTGTGAGTAGCTTAGTTGATCCCCTTGAAGAATAACACTACCAAAGCCGTACTTATTTGTAGCGTTTTCTATTTTTTTTCTAATACTACTTATATTTGCTTTATTATTCGTAGTTACAAGAACTTCATTGCAATAGTTATTTCCAATAAGGTTTTCCCCAAGGGATTTGTTTACATAAAGAAGCCCAAAGGTTTTATGGTTTGGCATCGCTGATTTTGTAGGGTCTTCAATAAGGTATACATATTCTGCTGAGTTGAAAATACCACTGATAGTAAGGTTGTAAGTTCTTTTGTTTATGATAGCAGTTACTTTACGTCCAACCGTCAAATTGTTTGAAGTGGCGTAAGCTGAATCAATAATACATTCAGTATTATTTCCAGGCAACCGCCCTGTTTTAAGGAGTGGAATGTTAATTTTTTCATCACTAGACACAGTATGAACAATAAAGCTAGATTTATTATTAATACTATCTGCTTTTAAACTGAGCCTTCCATAAGCATCCTCAACGCCGTTTATCTGTTTAATCTTGTTAATCCCAAGATTATTAATACCCTGATAATATACTGATAAATTTGCAAGATTACTTTGGTTATAATAGGCATTTGTCATGGTTAAAAGGCTTGAATGGATAACTGCCATACCGGTGAGGAGCATAATTCCCATAGCAGAGACAATGGTAATGGCGATAAACTGCCCTAATGACTTTTTAATATCTCTAAATAATTTTTTGAATAACTTTTTCATTACCACTCAACCTCCTCAATAGGTTTTTTATGCTGGTTTAGTTCAACACTTTGAATTTTACCACTTTTCATGTGTATTATTTTATCTCCTATTTCTGCAAGTGCTGCGTTATGCGTTATTATTACAACCGTCTTTTTATACTTCTGATTTATATCACATAACACCTTTATTACTTGTTTACCAGTTTGATAATCTAGAGCTCCTGTAGGTTCATCACAGAGCAATAGCAATGGATTTTTCGCAACTGCACGAGCAATTGCAACTCTCTGCTGCTCTCCCCCAGATAGCTGAGATGGAAAATTATATAACCGTTCACTCAAGCCCACCTTATCTAAAATTTCCTTTGGTTCAAGGTGATTTTTGCAGACTTCAGCAGCAAATTCCACATTTTCAATAGCATTTAAGTTTGTAATCAGGTTATAAAACTGAAATACAAACCCTATTTTTTCTCTACGATAATTAGTAAGCTTTGTATCGTTATATTTTGTTATATCAGCCTTCTCAACCAATATCTCTCCACTGCTTACCGTATCCATACCTCCAAGCATATTTAGCACAGTTGTTTTCCCTGCACCACTTGCGCCGAGAATAATAACAAGCTCACCCTGATTAATTGTAAAGTTAACATCTCGTATAGCGTCAATTTTTACCTCACCCATTACATACTGTTTGCAAACGTCTTTAAATTCAATTATTGTTTTCATTATTATACTCCTCCCTTAATCAAAATAATTTTCAATGATACTATCGATTATTAAATCCAGCGCTTCAATGTAATTGTCTCCGATAATAGTCTTGTTTATAATTGAAAACGCCAGGATATATGACATGGAAGTAAAAGCCTCTCTACTAACATTTGGTTTGAGCTTATATTTCTCTATCATTAAGTTAAAATCTACAACATCCTTTTTAAAGTGATTTTTCACAAATTCTGGTGGAAGCTTGCGCATAAATATCTCATAGACATCCTGAATCTCTAAAATCCATGGTGTTTTAGAAAGTTCATGAAACAATTCTTTAAAAACATTTTTCAAATCATTATTAGTAGGGTTTTCAGGCATACTTTGTTCTATTAAATTATCATAACGTTCCCCTACTCTATCAATAGTATCTACAAACAACATTTCTTTTGACTCATAAAACATATAAAATGCACCTGTGGAAATCCCCGACATTTTACAAAGCTCAGCCACACCAGTTTTTTTGTAACCGTATTTTCCCCAACATTCTTCACAGTTCTCTCTAAGCTTTTGTTTTATAAGTTCTTTTTCATGTTCTCCAAAGCTTTTTGTCATATAAATCATCTCCTAATAAAAACACATGAATAAAATAATAACATTATTCATGTGTTCATTGTATGCATATTGAATATATTTGTCAATAGTTTTTAAAAATATAAATAATCAACTCCACATACTTAAAATGTTCCCCACGGGGAATATTTTATTACTCCGTTATGATGCAAAGTGTAATAGTTTCCTTAGTAATAGAATTAGTCATTATCATCCTAAAGTTATGACAACTAATAATGTCAACAAAAAAAACACTTATTGTGACAGTTATAAGTTTGCAAAAATTGTATATAATGATACAATATTCGTAAAGGTTACGTCGGATTGTTCATAACGGACGACACAAACAACTGTTAGAATTACTAAAACAATGGAGTAATTGTGTGTTTTTTATTATTCTTAAACTGCCCATTATTCTTATAATGGGCAGTTAATTAATTTCTTAACACGAAGTACATGCCATTTGTGTATTCCTTTGGAATCAATTTTAAAATTAGAAAGAGGGTATAATATGGGATTATTAGATTTGATTTTTGGAAAGAAGAAGGATAATAGTAAAACAACTTCATTAGCTGTGAGAAACAGAGATATTGAAAAAAATGTAACAGATAGTTTATTTGTTCATCAAGATCTTAAAGATTTATTATGGATAGCTGATGGTATAAGAAAGAACTATACAAGTGATAAAAAACAAGAAGTATATGAGGTTGGAGGAATCAAACTCATTTTTTCATCAATAAATCGGGATGAACCTAGTTTGATCTACACTAAATTGCCCTTAGCACAGATTGATAATATCGCAGATGTAGAACGCCCACCATATTATCCAAATTATTCACAGTTATCACCACAGCAAAAGGGAGTATATTGGAAACTTTTATCCAATCCATATGATTCTAAGATTGACATAGGTTTTGTATTTATTTTATATTATGGGCTAGAAAGGCATTTGCTAAATGGTAATTATGAAAAGGCATTTAGGCTTATGTTAAAACTTCGTGATATTCATACTAATAAATCATTTCAACAGTACTTAGGTAATGCATTAATATTAACTTGCTTATGTAGACAAAGGGCGGATTTGGCATTTGAATTTATGTAGTCACTTAATAATGATTTCGAGTTAAAATTTTCTGATAACTTATTTATACTTTGCAAATATAGTTTAGATATTCCATTAACCTCAAAAGATATAATGAGATTAGCAAAATCCTTTGAGTTTAGCAATACAAACTACATAAAGAATTTCCCTGAAATATTTCAAGAAATGTTACAAGAAAATATAAAAAGCAGATATAGTTCGGACAGTATATTAATAAGTAATTTTATTACGCAAACTGAAAATAAAAAAGCAAGGAAACAAAGTGTTACTATTTTTGCAAACATGTCGATTATGGATAAAAGCATTGAGGTTCCAATGCTCATAGAAAACTATAAATTAAAAAAAGCAATGAATGATCTGCTTGAAACAACTCATGATCAAGTAAAAACTAAGATTGCTGGATTGAGAAAAAGTGGTGAATTAGAATCTAGGGAAAAGAAATCAAGAGAAGTTATTGAAATTTTGATTTTCGATGAGAAGACTGAAAGAGAGCTTTTATTAAAGTTAGATAAAATAAAAAATGATACATTAAATAGACACTTTGCTTTGATTGGGTTACAAGATTTTTATTATAAGTATAGAGGTGTAGATAACCTATATTTAGAAAAATGCATAGAGTGGTGCTATACAGATATTAATACCCTATCACTGATGCAAAAATCATATTATAACAATGAAATAAAAAGAAGAAAGGAACTTAAGTATATCTATAGCAAAAATGAAATAGACAAGCAAATTTCAGAGATTACTAAATTTAATGGAATGATTCCTGCTTTCAAGAGATTGGCTATAATTTTTGAGAAGCAAAAGTATTACCAAAAGGCCATTGAAATTTGTGATACTGCAATTAATTATTATAAAGGTTTGCAGATGGACTCAAGTGTAATTGAATTTGAAGTAAGAAGGGACAAGTTGATAAGTAAAGTCAAATGAAAGATGGAATAATTCAACAAAAGGATTACATTGCCACTACATTATGAAACTACACTATATATTTCAAAAGAACAATTGATAAAAAATACAAACCCACATTGATGTAGAAGAGGCTAAGACTCAATTATCATGCTATATCTCATCAGTAGTAAAAAAATGTCTAAGTTTATTAGAGAAAATAATAAACAAAGTGATAAGGAAGCACTTCTATCACAGATAAAAGCCTGCAATGAACTGATTCAAGGATTAAGTAAGCTAGCGGCGGATAAAAATATACAAGGTTTAAAAATTGCTGAGGAAGGAGAAATCCTTACAGCATTATATTCAAAGATAAATAATATAAGAGGGATTAAGGAAGGTAAGGTTATTAGGCGCGTAACTCCACTTTCGCAAAGTTCACTTTTTACGGGTTCAGTTCATGAGACTAATATGATGGGAGAGTTAAAGAAGGAGATATTGTACTCTGATTATGTAGACATGCTTGTTTACTTTATTAAATGGAGTTGGTCGTAGATGTATCATTGATGAACTTAGGGAATTTACGGGTAATGATTATCATGAAATAATATTCAATATGAATATACACAATTATGCAAGGGTCTGACCCTTTGCAGAGATTGGAAGTGAAACGGACAAGCTAAGTTGCTAAAACTATTCCAGTTATATCAGTGAATTTCTGGCACAAAAGGTAAGAGAATGACTGTGAAAAATTTAAATTGACATTCATTCTCTTAACTTTTTGAAACTTATAAACAACTTATCAACAACAAGAATTCTGAGTGTCGATGTTTTGTCGGAAAGGGAAGTAGTAAAGGCTAAGTATAGTAAACATTTAGTGTCTGGTATATATTAAATTATCTTTTCATAAAATATTAAAGAGAAACAATTTTAAAAGAGGTTATAAAGATTGAAAAAAAGATCAATAGTAGTTCATAATGACCGTAGGATATATGTAGTAGAAGAATCTTTGGATGACGATTATGAGGTTGAAAGAGAATTAAATAACTTCGCATCATTAATAAAAGTTCCCGAAGGCATTCATACATATGAATTAGATGAATATTCATTATGGTCTTCAGCAGCATTAGGTCTTAAATATGAGGATATAATATCATTTCTACAGGACAACTCAAGGAATATAGTCTCAGATAAAATTAAAATCTATATTAAGAACAAAATCAAAGAATTTTGGACAATTAAGTTAAAGTATGTGAGTGATAATAAAGTTATTTTAGAGGCAAATGACAATAGGACAATAAAAGAACTGTTAATAAAAATTAGATATGGTAAAGAAGTTGAATTAGCTAAAGCACAGATAAGTATAATTAGTATTAATGAAATAATTGCTGTTTTAGAATATAAAGATATTTATTCTTTAAAAGAATTCTTAATTAATAGTAGTTTTTTTATTAATGAGATAATAGAAAGTATAAAAGAGATTAAAGTTAAAGTGAATGTAGATTTATTTGACTATCAAATTGATGCTGTAAATTCCTTTATTTCAGGAAATAAAGGGATGACTATAGGACGTGGTGTAATTTCAATGCCTCCTGGCTCTGGAAAAACATTAGTTGGATTGAAGATTATTGAGAGTCTGAAGGTAAAAACTTTGGTATTGGTAGAAAATAAGGAGAGCTTTAGTTGTTGGTTGGATGAGTTGGAGGATAAGACGAATTTAGCGGAAAAATCTAAATCTTTAATTAAGTATAATGAACTAAACAGTATTATATCTATAATAACATATAGGGCGGCTCAAGAATTACTAGACAAAATAAAATCAGAATGCTGGGGACTTATAATTTATGATGATGCGCATAAATTGCCAGGACCTAAATCAAAGGTTTTAGGTTACATACAATCCAAATATAAATTGGCACTTGGTTCTATTTTAAAACGAGAAGATAATAAGCACTATATTATTTACAAAGCTGTTGGTCCTAAGATATATAACTTAACCCTTAGAGAACTAGAAATAAGGGGGATACAGATACAAGTAATTTGCACTGAAATTAAAACACCTCGAAATTACTGGGATTTTGAAGAGCGAGAAAATGAAAAAGAACTTTTAAAGGAAGCCAAAAATCAAAATAAAATTGAAATTTACAAACTTTTAGAAGAAAAGCACAAGAATAGTAAGATTGTTTTAGTTAGTACTTATAGAGAAATAGCAAACAAGTTTCATGATATAATTGATAATTCAATTTTAATTGATGGCAAAATAAACCCAAGTAATAGAAAAGCATTAGTTGAAGAGTATAATAGTAAGAATGTAGGGAAACTTATTGTTTCGGAATTACTTGAAAAACTGCAGGTAAATAATATTGATGTAATTATAGCTCTATCATATATTGGAAAATCGGAACGCGAAGAATATTTAAGGATAGGAAAGTTAAAAAGCAGTAACTTATATAAAAATAAATTGGGCTATTATTATGCACTTGTTTCAGAAAATACATGTGAGGAGATGGTTTTTAAAAAGCGAAGTCAAGACATGGTGAAGCATGGGTATAAATTTAAGATTAGATATTATGGTAATTCTAATAAGGGGATATAAGATAATGAAACTTAAAGAGCACTTAAATCTATTAAGTATTAATCAATTAGATAAGATAGCAAAAAAGCTACATCGTGTTGACTTTAATGATTCTTGTAAAACTGAATACATTAAAGTAATTAGCATTGAATTGGATAAATATTTGTGGGATGTAATAGATAATATAGATGAAGAGGTTCTGTTTGATTTAAAAAAATTATGTTTTGAAGATAAGAAAATTAGAGAAAGTAGTTTTGTTATATTGACTGATTTAGGAATAGTTTTCGAAGGGAAAGTATTACCTTTCGATTTAAAGGATAAATTTATTAAACAATGGAGACCGGAGTTAGTTTGTATTTTTGATAGTTACCCCGTTGATATAAAAACATCAACATTTTTAAAACTAATACTACTGATTGGATATATTGAAAAAGGAACAATTAAAAATTATGAGAATTTAATGAATTGTAACATTGCGAAAAAGGAAACCCTATGTAGTCTTGCTGACTATTTAGAAAGTGTAAAGATTATTGCTAAAGGCACTAGTAATTTAATAAATTTAAATAAAAATATTCTCGGGCTATGGAGAAATGACACTAGAATCGTTTTAAATGAGTTTTATGATTTTTATTTTAGAAGGAAAGGTTTAAAAATGGATTTACTTTTTCAAGCACTTTTAGTAATACAAAAGGATGATAGAGAATGGCTTCAACTAAAAAAATGTAATTTTATTTTAGAAAAATTTATAGATGAAATAAATATTCTTAAATCAGAAGGCTGTATATACTCTATTATTGATAACAATTATGAATATATTCAACTATCTCCTGAAGCCTGGTTTTTAGTAACTGGATATATTCCTCAGGCATGGAACATTGAGAATGTTATATTAACTCCAGATTTTGAATTATTCATACCTTATTATTTTAACCCATTTATTTTAGATACTGTAAATTGTTATGGTGAGCTAATTAACAGATTTATTACAGTTGTCAAAAAAACAAAGACTAATGCAAAAGCTATAAATAAAAATAACAAAAAAGAATTTGAGCAATTTAATAATGGGTATGATGGTGATTATTACTTAATATATAATATAAAAGAAATAAAAGAGAAAATGGATTTAAAAAATTATAATAATAAATTTTCAGATGTTTTTGAAAGTATTATGCCAGACATTGTAAAAGATGAGCTAACAAATAATATATCTCAGCTTTTATAAAGAAACGGGTATCTTATTTCCTAATATAAAGCGTATTATAATGGAAGAATAAAATGGACCCTGTGTTGATCTATACCCAAAAAAGTAGACAAATAAAAGAAATGTATAGAAAGAGTGATGAATTATTTATCACTCTTTCTGTTACTCACTATATTAATGTTAGGATTGTACAAGACCTCGCTCTTATAGCAAACAAAAAACTTTCCATAGGAGAATTATCTATAGGAGTTCCTTTCCTTGACATGCTCTGTATGAAATTTCTATCCTTAAGCTCATTCTGAAACTTAACATTGTTATAAAGGGTCCCTTAGTCAGAATGGATAATGGTACCTTCAGGTATTGATTTATCTTTAGTTTAAATAATTAGCTTTAAGCCTTTTTTATTTATACAACATTTAACACTCGGTACATAATACCACTTATTAAACTAACATCTATAGATAATATCATTTTTTTTATACCCAAAACATCCATTAATTCGAGATTACTAACCTTAGATTTACACTCATACGCATTTCTATGATATTTCCCAGTAGTAACTATCATAGCCTTTTCTGCTCCAAACATCTGACAACTTCCTAAAAGTTTCTGAACAACTGGTCTACCTACATAATTATCTTTAGCATAATGCTTTATTTCCACAAATGTGACTTCTTTTCTTCCTTTTATATAATTAGTAAGGATGCAATCACGACCATAGTCACATGTTGCTTTTGTGATTTCTACCTTTGCATATCTCCCACAATTCTTAAATAATTCAGCTATTAATATTTCAAACTGACGAGAGTTTATAGTATAAATTATATCCATGATTTCACCATACCCAGCATCTATTTTTTTAATTGCATTTCTAACTTTTGACCTTTTTATAAAGTAATTAACTACAGAATTAATTACTTTATAAAGTATTCGGCATAGTTGAAATACTATAACTGCAAATATATGAATGATACTTATTGCTAATATAAATCCATTATCAGGAATCTTTGGCTTTCTTGCACGTCTACGTTTTTTATAGTATTTACGAGCCATATAATCACCTCAAATATATTGTGTCTAAATATTTTGTTATTATTCCGTAATAAAATATAAAGGAATAAAGAAGATTAAAGAGGTGACAGCACTATAGCTTATACAATAGTCAAACCATTGTTTCCATAGTGGAACTGTAATGTCAACGGTAGGCACTGGACCCAAACTGGTTATTGGCTTTTAAATGTACAAGGAAGGACAAGATTCTGTTTTAAAGAATGAATGTGAGTTGAACGTAGGTAAAAGATTGGTGTCTAGTGCCGTGAAGAGTCATAAGAAAATCATCTCTATTTTATTTTGATAAGGTATTATATATAGTCTTTCTAATATCCCCATATTTGCATTTTGTAGGATTTAATTTTAATAGCGAATTAAGTACTATTGTTTTTTGTTTAGGAAGTCTTTCATTTAGTACTTCAGTATTTAATACATAAAACTCCCATTGTTCCATATTTAATGGATTAACGGTATTTTGATCCTTGTGTGCTAATAAACAAAATACGTAAACATCTGATTGACGTTTTCTTTCTCGTGAAGATACTTTAGAAACAGTATTATCTGGTATAGTTGATCTTATACCAAAACTTATATTAGAAATCTTAGCTTGTTTCCAGGATTGTATATATGATGATTTAACTTCTATTTTAATTTTATCGTCTAAAAGTAAATCATATGCATCCCATTCTACCCTATTAGCTTTTGTTATCTTTAAATCACTTGCAACAATGAACTCAGCGAAAATACCTCTTAATGAATTATTTAAAATATCAGATGAACTCCAGCTCCAAAACTCATTTAGCTTAATTCCAGTGCTTGTAACACCTTCGCACAGAGTCTCTTCCCCTGTTTTTCTCACTACTTCAACTGGTCCTAAATTCATTTTTACCTTCCCCCCAAGGTTTATTTCTAAAATTTTCAGTATATATTAATTTTACTGAGTTAAACATATCAATTAATTATATAATAAAAATATTATTTTTATTATATAATTAAAGAATTCTTAATACTATATTATTTTTTTTATTTGATATTATTTTAGAAATCAATTCTACTATTGCTTTCGTTTGATCTTGTTTCTTTATTTTCTAGCTTCGCACATATTCAAGGGTTGCATGTGTATGCATCTTCTGTACATACTGTAGAATACTAACTACTTCATTTCTTTTCCCAATGCTTATCATGGGAAACATAGAGTTAATTGCATAGTTAATATATACCTAGTATTTTAATAACACTTAAAACAAATATAATATGTATTGTAAAGCACCTATTTTAACGTATAGGTGCTTTTTATGTGTATTAGAAATAAGGTTAAAAGGTGTATTGAAAGAATAAGACAGTTTTTATGTGGTTTTGTAAATTAATATAGTAATATATATAGGCTTACTATTTTCTGCAAAATATAAAGGAAAATTATGAATGTTTGTTAAATTATGTAAAGGTAGTATGCTATAGCAGGTAATATGTTAAGTTCACATAATGTCTAAAATTGGTAGTTAAGAAATATGAATTAGACATTTAAATTAGTATTCAAAATAAGTACGGTGGCAATGCCACCCATTTGCCACCGGTGTACAAAATATGAATAGATACAATTAGTTAATATAAAAGCATTTAAAATATTATATATCTGATAAATGCCTTTAAACCAGTGCTTACAGGATATTATAAAATATATTTAGATAAGCTAAACTACGAGATATAAACAAACACCTCATATTGAGATGGTAGTTCAACTAACCAAGTGATACCAACAGACTAGCCTAATTTATAATTTTTAATTGTCTAATTGCCACCGTAAATTATCTTATGGTGGCAATTAGACTAGTCCGAGACGTGTTTAAATATTTTGATGGAGAAATTAAAGGTGTTGAAGATATGTAGGTGGTAAACATGACAAAAGCTATATTCTATCGTAGAGTTAAAGAATACGGATATAGATAGGTCATAACTGATAGGAAGTAATGAATTATTAGTTAGAAAGTTAAAAAACAGTTTATGAAGCTCTGGGTAATCTCAGAGCTTTATTGTCGATTTTCTTTTTAAATTAGAGTTAATCTTCAAATTATTTTAGGCTATTTTTAAAAGTAATAAGCTGGTTTTATCAAATAGTTTTAGGATTACTCCTTAAATTT
>Ga0209125_1002984_pt1 | contig 12217 bp, 12 predicted proteins | sample BarGraIncub1131A_FD_184503 | JGI IMG/M metagenome (GOLD analysis project Ga0209125, IMG submission 184503) | Arctic peat soil microbial communities from Barrow, Alaska - Barrow Graham LP Incubations 11-31A (SPAdes) (version 2) | ecosystem: Environmental > Terrestrial > Soil > Wetlands > Peat... | reverse complement strand
CTCCCGGCCCGCCACCAGCCGCAAGCCAAAAGAGCATGTGGCCACCGGACCTTGTCAGGTCTGGTCTTGGGATATCACCTACTTAAAGAGCCCGATTCTCGGCCAGTTCTTTTATCTGTACCTGATCATGGATGTCTGGAGCCGCAAGATTGTAGCATCCACAGTGTATTTGAAAGAATCCAATGACTATAGCGCGAGGCTGTTTCTGAAGACGTGTCTCAGCCTCGACGTCGATCCAGAGGGGCTGGTTCTTCACTCCGACAACGGTGGCCCGATGAAAGGGGCGACGATGCTGGCAACTCTCCAGCACCTGGGCGTAGTTCCTTCCTTCAGCAGGCCGCAGGTCAGTGATGACAACCCTTATTCTGAATCACTGTTCCGAACCATGAAGTATCGACCCGGCTACCCTAGTCGTCCTTTTTCAAGCCTGGAAGAGGCACAGGCATGGGTTGATGGCTTCGTGGGCTGGTATAACACGGAACACCTGCACAGTAGCATTCGTTTCGTTACCCCGGACGACCGCCACTTCGGACGAGAACAAGCTATCCTGGCCAACCGCCGCAGCCTTTACGAAGAGGCACGTCTAAGGAATCCGAACCGCTGGTCCAGAAACATCAGGAATTGGGAACCCGTAGAAACGGTTTACCTGAACCCAGAACCGACGGTGGAAGTCAGACTTCTTGACGCCGCATAATTTCAACTGAGGCGACAACTACCTTGACACCCGTCGCCGATGAGGCCGCGAACGGAGACGCCCGGAATGGCGACCCCGTTCGCTAGAGGTCATTTCAGCAGTTCCTTTCCGATATCGAAACCCTTGCCGATCACCGGGCCGAGGCCGTAATAGGTGCGGGTGGCCGGGCTGTACACGACCGGCAGGACCTTCGCCGCATCAAGCAGTCCGCCGGGGTCGAGTACGTTCTCCTCGGCCTTCACGTCGATTATCTCCCCGATGAACTGGGTGTGAATGCCGACCTCGACGGTCCGGAGCAGGCGACATTCGATGACCAGCGGGAACTCCGAGACGTAGGGGGCGTCCACCAGGTCGCTTCTTACCGGGGTGAGGCCCGCCACGGCGAACTTGTCGGCATCACGTCCCGAGGCCATTCCGGCGTAGTCGGCCGCTTTGACGTAGGCCTCGGACGGTACATTTATGGTGAATGCCTTGCGTTCCATGATCGCATCGAAACTGTGCCGGGACTTGCGCAAGCAGACCATGACTGCCGGCGGATCGGAGCAGCAGATGCCTCCCCAGGCTATGGTCGCGATGTTCGGCTTACCCTCTTTGTCGTAGGTGCCTACCAGCCAGACCGGTGTCGGGACGGCAAGCGTTTGTGCCCCCAAGGATTTCTTCATGGTGTTCTCCTCTATAAATGAGTGTTGAATCTATTTCAAAACGTCGGACAGAAGCCTGCCGCCAACCCCGATATTGTCCCTCTCCAGTTCATTGATCAGGACAATGAACTTGTTCTCGGGTATCTGGGTAGCTAGGCTTGCCGCCTTAGTGAGAGCCTGCACGAGTTCTGCCTTTGACTCCCTATTATTCAAGATTCCAATGTCGACGGTGATAACTGGCATACGGTTTCCTCCCTTGCGAAGATTGAATTTATGCAGCTTTTGGCCCTGACCGGATTCCACGGAGGGGCGCGGGCGTAGGGTGCGAGTGTAACAAATAATCTAGGCCGGCTCAACCGGAGAAATGGGCGAGCCGCACCCAGGGACCGGGGCAAAAAACGCGGGTAGGGTGCGCGGTTGAAGCTTGGGGACTTCGACGGTTTTATGTGTTATAGTCGCGGCAATTTTGGCAGTCAAACGGCATCGGTGCAGGTTCAGTCAGGGTAGGGGAGCGTCGTGGAAATACGGGAAGCCGACATTAAAGTGGAATTTTATCGGGCCTCCGGGCCGGGCGGGCAGCACAGGAACACCACTGACTCGGCAGTCCGTATCCGGCATCTGCCGACCGGCGTGGTGGCGCAGGCAAGCGAGAGCCGCTCCCAGCTGCAAAACCGCGAGAAGGCGATGGAAAGGCTGGTGGAGACCCTGCGCAAAAGGGAGCTAAAGGCAAAGAAGAGGATCGCCACCAAGGTCCCGCGCCGGGCCAAGGAAAAACGGCTGACCAACAAAAAGGTGGTATCAGATAGGAAGAAGCTCCGCTCCACCTTGGAATAGCATAAGCCATGGTTCATGGAGCGATCTCGGCATGGAGTTCCGTCAACACCGCGGAGAAGGCGAGCGCTGCCGGCGAAAGCTCTCTCCCCTTCCTCCTGGCGAGATAGAACTGGCGCCTGATGCTGACGCCCGTCACCGGTACCTGTACCAGCGCCCCCTGCGCCAGTTCACCCCGCACCGAGAGCGCCGAAACGAAGGAAACTCCCACTCCGGCCATTACCGCGCGCTTCACCGCCTCGTTGCTGCCGAGATGCGCCGCCACCAGCATGCGGCCCGTGTCCAGGCCCACATCCCGCAGCGCATCGATGGAAGCCTTGCCGGTTCCCGATCCCGGCTCGCGCAGTACGAACGGTTCCCCCAAGAGATCCTCAACGGGGATTCCGGAAACTACCGACCAGCGGTGCCCGGCAGGCGCGATGAGCACGATCTCGTCCCAGGCAATGGGGGTGAATTCGAGGCTTTCCTCGACAAATAGTCCCCCGACCACGCCGAATTCAACCTCCTCAGCCAAGAGTCTATCCAGCACCTCCCGGCTGTCAGCCTGCAGCAGGATGAGGGTGATCCCCGGGAATTTGTCGATCAAGAGCGGCAGTGCGGCGGGTATCATGTATTCCCCGGGGATGCCGCTCCCCGCTATATGCAGGGTGGCCTCCTCGACCCCCTTGAACCTCTCCAGGGCAACCGGTATTTCCCGGGCGTAGTCAACCAGGCGACGCGCCCGATCCAGCAGGAGCTTGCCCCCCTCGGTGAGAAGCGCCCCCTTGCCGGTCCTGTCTAGAAGCTTCAGGCCGAATTCGCTCTCCAGCGCCGAGATGTGCTGGCTCACGGTGGACTGGGTGATGAAGGTCGCCTCGGCCCCCCTGGAGAAGCTGCCGCACTCCGCCACGTTTATGAAAACTTCCAGCTGTTTCAGATTCACCTGAGCTCCATTGCAATTAACGATGGATTTGATTGATTTTATCGAATTTATCAATTTGACTCTGGGTTGTCAATTGGCTTATTAGTGAAGTGCCCGTACCTTGCGGGACTCCGTCGCATCCACCAGAATCAAGGGTATTCCAGGATTACCGTTTTGTTGCTGCAGGTTATTTCAATCTAGACCTGGCCCCCGTTTCCCTCCATTTGAATCGCGAGAAGTGATGCTTACAGCTGGGATAGATATAGGCTCGACCGCCACCAAGGCGGTTCTCTTTGACGGCGAGGTGAGGGGGAGCGCCATGGTGCCGACCGGCTGGGACCCGAAAGAAGCGGGCCTCGCGGCCTACCGCCAGGCCCTCGAGGCCGCCGGGATCGCCGAGGGGGCTGTGCGCTGTATCGTCGGCACCGGCTACGGCCGGGTCTCGCTCCCCATTTTCGACAGGCGGGTGACCGAGATCACCTGCCACGCGCGGGGGGCGTTCCATCTTTTTCCGGGCACGCGGACGGTTGTCGACATCGGCGGCCAGGACAGCAAGGTGATCGCCCTGGACGAAAGCGGAGCGGTGGCCGATTTCATCATGAACGACAAGTGCGCGGCCGGTACCGGTCGCTTTCTGCAGGTGATGGCGGGAGTCCTTGACGCATCCCTGGACGAACTCGGAGCGCTGGCGGTCGGGGCCGATCCGGTGCAGATCTCCAGCATGTGCACGGTCTTCGCCGAATCGGAGATCATCGGACTTCTGGCGCGCGGGGTGGCCAAGGGACGGATCGCGGCAGGCATTTTCGACGCCATCGCGCGCAGGATCCAGGGGCTCGCCGGCCGCGTCGCGCTACGCGAGCAGGTTACCTTCAGCGGAGGAGTCGCGCTCAACCCGGAGATCAGCCGCATCATCGGCGCCGGTCTCGGGGTGGCACTGCAGCTGCCGCGCGATCCGCAGCTGGTCGGCGCACTCGGGGCCGCGCTGCTGGGGTTTGAACAGTTGACTCGTGAAGTTTGACAGTGGGGTATCCATGGAAATGAACCAAGCAGCGACCTTTGCCGAGATCGCGACCTTGAGGGAGCGCAACATCCTGGCATTGAAACAGGCGAAGGAGTCCGGGCTAAAGGTGGTCGGCACCTACTGCCTCTACTCGCCCGCCGAGTTGATCCTCGCGGCGGGCGCCATCCCAGTTTCGCTGTGCGGCACCAGCCAGAACCCGATTCCAGCGGCGGAAAAGGTGCTGCCGCGCGCGCTCTGCCCGCTGATAAAATCGAGCTACGGCTTCGCGATTACCGATACCTGCCCGTATTTTCACTTCGCCGACCTGCTGCTGGCGGAGACCACCTGCGACGGCAAGAAGATGATGTACGAGCTTTTGGGCCAGCTCAAGCCGCTGCACCTGATGCAGCTGCCCCAGGTGCAGGACGCCGCCGCGCTCGCCTACTGGCAGGCCGAGCTTGGCCGCCTGATCGTGCGGCTGGAGGCCGAGTTCGGCGTGGAGATCACGCCGGCAAGGCTCGCCGAGGCGGTGCTCCTGGTGAACGAGGAGCGCAGGTCGTTGCAGGCGCTCCAGGACGTTTGCATGAGGCGGCCTTCTCCCATAAGCGGCATGGACCTTTTGACCGTGCTGCACAACCGTGGCTTCTCCGTGGACAAGCGCGAGGCGGTACAGCTTCTGGATCGGCTGACCGGCGAGCTTCTGGAGCTGAGTGATCGGGGGATATCGCCCTTCACTGCCGGCACCCCGCGCATCCTTTTGACCGGCGTCCCGGTCGGCATCGGATCAGACAAGGTGGTGCGGATCGTCGAGGAGTGCGGCGGAAGCGTCGTCTGTTTCGAGAGCTGCGGAGGGTACAAGAAGGTCGATCCGGTCGAGGTGACCGACGATCCGCTGCGCGCCATCGCCGAGAAATACCTGCGCATCCCCTGCTCCTGCATGTCCCCCAACACCGGCCGCCTGGAACTTGTCGCCCGGCTGGTGCGGCAGTTCCAGGCCGATGGTGTCATCGACCTCACCTGGCAGGGATGCCACACCTACAACATCGAGTCGTTCACCCTGAAAAGCCACCTGCAGGCGGGGGGAAAGGTCCCCTTCATGCAGATAGAGACCGACTATTCCGAGTCAGACAGCGAGCAGCTGAAGGTGAGGATCGAGGCGTTCCTGGAGATGATCACCATCAGGCCCGCGCGTCAAACTGGATAACGACGCATTTCCCCGCGGTAACGTTAAGTCCGCCGCCGGCGCCAGCCTCATTGCAGAAGCAGGTCGCGCTGCCAGGTTTTCCACCATCCAACAATTCGTCATGGAGGTTTCAATGCATTCCCTTTTCAGGTCTCTTAGAAGCTGCGCAGTCTCACTGGTCGCTTTATCCCTTGTGCTGTCCGCTTCCCTTCCGCTGCTGGCGGCGGAGACGGAGTTCAGGTCGGTCTCCACAGAAGTTTTAAAGGACATGCTCGACGGCAAGAAGCCTTTTGTCCTCATCGATGCCAGGACCCAGGAGGAGTATCAGGAGGCCCACATCGGCCGGGCGATCAATATCACCGAAAAGGGGTTCGCCGAACAGGCCGGCACCTTGCCGTCTGATAAAGCTGCGCTCCTGGTCTTTTACTGCAACGGGATCAAGTGCGGCAAGAGTAAAAAGGTCGCCCTCAAGGCGAAGGGGGCCGGCTACAGCAACATCCTGATCTACGCCAACGGTTTCCCCGGTTGGGAAGAGAAGGGGATGCCGATCGTCGCCGGTGCAAACTACGCCAAGAAGATCGAGACCACGAAGCTTTCCGCCGCCGCCTTGGAGAAACTGCTCAGGGAAAAGAAGGGCGATTACCTGCTGGTCGACGTGCGCGATGAGTTTGAGTTTGCCGAGGGGCACATCGCCGGTGCCATCAATATCCCCGCGGAAACCTTTGCCGCCAGGTCAGGGGTGCTCCCCAAGGAGAAGGGGATCATCGTCTACTGCAACAGCGGCGGGAGGAGCTACATGGCGTACCGGAAGCTGACCAAACTTGGCTATCCGACCATTTTCCAGACTACCCTAGCGGAATGGAAAGAGGCGGGCTTTCCGGTGGTGAAGTCCCAGTTATAGTCTGGGGAATAGGAAGTTGCCTGAAAGGTCGATCCGGCGGTCACCATTATTGCCGCAGGGAACCTTCTCCTGCAACGCCTCCGGGGCCGCGCCATCTCCATCTGGCGCGGCCTTTTTTGCGAGCGCCGATTTGGCCTTGTCTACTTGTCCCGATTACGGTATGTTGGCCCAGTTTGTCCAGATAATACTTCCTGGAGGAATGTTGTGAAATTACGGACCTTTATTGCCACCATCGCCCTTTCGGCGACCATCCTTTCTTCCGTCGCGCGGGCCGAGGAAGGGTCCAGCGAGCCAGCATCGGAAAAGCCCGCCGAGGCAGCCGTCCTGGTCCTTGCCAGGGAAATCGCCCTGCTCCAGGATAAACTCAAGGCGCTGGAGGGGTGCAGCATCACCTCCGGCAACCTGGCCGCCAGGAACTGCAGGAGATTGAAGGATGTCGCCGCCGATATCCGGGTGCAGAGGCAGGGGATGGCCGATTTCGAGGGGTACGTGAAGTGGATGTCCGGCAACATCGCGGGGTATTCCCGATATCTGGCGGCGGGCTCCGTCGCCGCGGGATTCGCCAAGGTCCTGCCGATCCCCTATGCGGGGCAGGCCTCCCTGTTCACCCGGTTTGTTTCCGACGCGGCCCTTTCCCTCAGCGCCGCGTCGGTTTCCATCAACAAGTACCTTGCCACCTCGAAGCAGTTCCTGATCCGCGCCGATGCGCTGGATCCGGCACGGGGGGTAACCGCCCTGGAGGTGTCCGAACTGGTCCGCTTCGCCGACCATGATCTCCTTAAGGGTATGATCGAGGTGCAGGAACGGCTCACCAGCACGGCCGAGCTCTCCGCCTCGTCCCTCTCCTTCCTGGAGAGCCTGAACCACTACGTCGGCTCCACCGACCAGTACTGGATGAAGACCAAGTCGCTTTTGAAGAGCGGGGATGACAAGCAGGTGAAGAGCTATCTCTCGGAGAGCACCACCACCCTCAGGAACAGGGCGCAGGCCTTCAACCACAAGTTCAAGCTGTTCGAGGAAACGGTGAAGAAGGATTCCCCGCTGATCAAGTCGCTGGTGGCCTATGACGATCTGATTCGCGAGATCGACCCGAAGTTCGCCAAACTGAAGTAGCAGGTAAAGGAGCAAGCCATGGAACTTGACGCCGATCTGATCAGTCAGTTGAAAAGGGTGCTCGCTGCCGCCGAGTTCCTGCTCCCGAAGCCGGTCGCGGGTGTCGATTGGAGCATCTGCCACGCGGCCAACTGGAAGCGCCGCGCCTTCGCCGGATTCCTGGAACCGATCGAAAACATCGAGGGGATTCGCCTGGAGGATCTGCTCGGCATCGAGAAGCAGAAGAGGGTCGTGGAGGAGAACACCCGTCAGTTCCTGGCGGGCCTACCTGCCAACAACGCGCTCCTTTGGGGCACCCGGGGGACCGGGAAATCCTCGCTGGTGCGGGCGCTCCTCAGGCGCTACGCCGGGGAAGGGCTCCGGGTGATCCAGGTGGACAAGGACGACCTGGTGCACCTGCCGGACATCGTGGATCGTCTGAAGGGTGAGCCGTACCGGTTCATCATCTTCTCTGACGACGTTTCCTTCGAGGTGGGGGAATCGAGCTACAAGATGCTGAAGAGCGCCCTGGACGGTTCGGTGTACGCGCCTCCGGAGAACATGCTGATCTACGTTACCTCCAACCGGCGTCACCTGATTCCCGAGTACGAAAGCGACAACAAGGGGGCCATGCAGGTCGAGGGGGAGATCCATCACGGCGAGGCGGTGGAGGAGAAGATCTCGCTCTCCGGCAGGTTCGGCATCTGGGTCGCCTTCCATCCCTTCAGCCAGGACCAGTACCTGGAGGTGGTACGCCAGTGGGTCGGCAAGCTCGCCCTGCGCTACGCGGCCGAAGTACCCTGGGACGCCGCCTGCCAGCAGGCGGCCATCCTCTGGTCCCAGAAAAAGGGGGACGCAAGCGGCCGCATCGCCAACCAGTTCGCCAGTAACTGGGTGGGACAGTACCTGCTGCCGCATTAAGGCAGCGGTTGAGTGCTGGGACGTTAAGTCGTGTCGCAGACGTATAAAACCCCTCGCCCTCCGGGAGAGGGGCAGGGGTGAGGGAGTCGCCGACCGTTCTTAACTGCAAGAGATCAATATCCGGCTATTTTCTCCCGCCGGCCATCTTTTCGCTTTCGGGCATGCGCCTCAGCAGATACATGAAAACCGGTCCCGCCACCCCGCCAATTCCCGCCGTCGCGAACGCTATCCCCCAGTCTACCGAAAACCCTCCAAACGGCCTGAAATCATGGGCGAGATCCAGTGCCCAGCCGAAGAGCGTCGGCGAAACCATCGCCAGGGAATAACCGATCAGGGACTGCATTCCCATGGCGGCCCCCAGGTAGGCGGGGCTGACCAGTTCGGTCAGGCCGGTGGAGAAGACCGGAGACTCGGCGGAAACCAGAAACCCGTAGACCAGGCCAAAACCGATGGCCCAAGCCGGATGGCAGTTGATCAGCCAGCCGAAGCCAAAGGAGCAGCAGGCGCTGCCGGCCATGACGATGGAGATGGTCCTGGTCCTCCCGAGCCGGTCCGAGAGCGACCCGGTGAGCGTGGTCGAGATGGCGCCCACCCCGATCACCAGCGCCGCGGCGGTCGCGGCCCAGCCGGGCGCCACGCCATGGGCGATGCCGTGCGCTATCAGGGAGGCGGTGAAGAACGGGGCGATCCAGCCGCGCATGCCGTACATCTCCCACATGTGCGAGGCGTAACCGAGGATCATCAGCAAGGCGGAGCGGTTGCCCAGGGTTTCGGCGGCGAGGTTCTTTCTGGTGGGCGGGTGCAAGGTGGGGCGGTAACCCCGGAATACCAGCAGGGAGAGGGCCGTTCCGGCGTAGACGCAGACCGAGCCGGCGATGAAGGCGCTGCGCCATCCGAAGGCCGAGGAGAGCCAGCCGGTGAACGCGAGCGACAGGGAAGCGCCCAGCATGAGCGAGCCGACATAGATCCCGATGGCGCGGCCGCGCTCGCCCGCCGCGAACCGCTCGGCGACGAGCTTTATCCCCGGCATGTAGGTTCCCCCCATGCCTATTCCGGTGAGGGCGCGCAGGAAAAGGGCGCTGGTATAGTCGTGGGCGTAGATGGCGAACAGCAGGTTCGCGCTCGCCGACCAGAGCGCCGAGGCGATGAAGATGTTGCGCGTGTTCAGCCGGTCGGTCAGGATGCTGAGGATCACCCCGGAGGCGATGTAGCCCAACTGGTAGACGGAGAGGATGGAGCCCGCCATGGTGTTGTTCATGCCCCATTCGTCCTTCAGGGTGGGAAGGACCGCCGAATAGTTGATGAACACCATCATGATGAAGAGCTGCGCCAGGCAGAGGGTGAGCAGCCAGCGGGTTTTATCGGACATGCGACGGTAACTCCGCGGCTTCTGGTTGTCGGATGGAAGGGTTAGAACCGGTATCCAAGGCTCATCGCCAGCAGATGTGCGTCGCTTTGGTACCTGCCGTTAGCCTTGCTGAAAGGAGGCGAAGGAAGGCTCGCATCGGCGTCGTTATTCTTGGTCCTCTCCTCGTAGAGTTGATACGCATAAGAGAGTGCTATTTTGAACCGCTGATAGCTCACTTCCGTGCCGACGCAGAATACATGCGTGGCCGCGTCGGGAATCGATGGGTCGAAGCTGCTGTCCGGGGCGGCGGAGTTGCCGTAGACGTATCCTCCCAACAGTGCCACCGTATCGTTCAAGCGGTACCTGGCTCCCAGGTTGAGGCCGAAGCTGTCCTTCCAGTCCCGGGGTGTTACTGAGCTGGAGCCGTTATCGAGAGCTATGGAAGGTTTGTCAAAGGAGGACCACCCCTCCCAGCGTAGTCCCGCCTCTACCGTCAGGGCATCGATTCCTTTATAGGAGACCGCAGCGGTAACCTGCTGAGGCAGGGTGATGTCCGTCTTGCCGCGACTGTTGAGCTGCCCGACGGGAATTACCGCGCTGGAGAATGTGGCGTCTCCCGTGACGTTGACCTTGACCGCGCTGCGGTATGACGCGCCCAGCGTGATATCCCGGGTCATGTCGTAGGCGATGCCGATGTTGAAGCCGACCCCTGTTCCGTCACCCTTGAATTTCTGCCCGATATCGATCCCGGGAGCTCCGGAAGGTACTTTTTTCTCCAAGGTAGCATCGAGAAATATGACGTCGACCCCGTACGCGATCGCGAGCGAGGGGGTGATCTGAAAGGAGAGCACCGGGTTTATATCGAAGGTCTGCAGCTGCGACTTGGTTGCCAAATATCTCCCCGCCCAGTCGCTGTTCCACTCCGTGCCGAGACCAAACGGGCTGAAAACGCCGAGCCCGGCGCTCAGTGTATCGTTGAACTTGTGGGTAAGGTAGATGGTGCTCGGGTAGAAGGCGTTGCTTTTGGAACTGGGGCTTTCTCCGGGAGTGGAGCTTTCGAACTCACGCGAGGAGAAGATGACGGTGGTCCCGAACTCGACCTGGGTGCCGTCCAGCCCGTTGATCAGGGCGGGGTTGTAGAAGACCGTGCTCGGGCTCTCCGAATGGGCGGTAACCGCGTTCCCCTGGCCGAGGGCGGCAGCCCCCTGGGTGAACACCGCGTAGCCCGCCGCGTGCAGGTTCGAGGATGCACCGTCACCGAGCAAGATCATTGGTGCCAACAGCGCCGAAATCAAGCCTTTCCTGTAATTCATGGTGCCTCCAGAAGAAATAACAACAGATAAAAATTCATTTTCAAAAACCAGCCATGGGCACCGCAGTTCGTATGCTAGCTACCTCGGTTCTTTCTGTGTGACGATCTATGCCATTTTCGGTTCCTTGCCAGTCTCGGTGACACTGAAAACAAACGGTGACGCGCCTGATCCTGGCAACGAGTGAGAGAAGAAACACGAATTTCATAGCACATTCGGTCCCTGCTGTAAAGGCTTGGGATCATCCTGTCTCAAGGTACCACTCCATCGGATCGCCTACTGTCATTAAACCAAAGACATCATTGCCTGATTTGGAAATATATGCTAAGTAACGGATCATGTCTGTAAATACAATCTAATGGAGCGCGAGACCATGGAGTCTTCCCATTATCTGATGGAAAATCCCGATGAATCTAGGCGTCTGGTTATGAAAACGGACAACGAGGTATTGGCTCGGCAGGCGGAGTGGGCCGGCATCGCCCCGGGGATGCGGGTCGTTGACATCGGCTGCGGTCCGGGAACGACGACGTGCATGCTCAACGAACTGGTGCAACCGGGGGGGAGCAGCCTGGGCATCGACCTGTCGGAACAGCGGGTCGCCTTTGCCAAGGAGCATTACGGCAGCGACTCTGTCGGCTTCGCGCAACGCGACCTGCTCCAGCCGCTCTCGGACCTGGGGGAGTTCGACTTCGCCTGGGTCAGATTCCTGCTGGAATACCACCGCTGCGACAGTTTCGATCTGGTCAGAAACGTCTCCAGCATCGTCAAGCCAGGCGGGACGCTCTGCCTGATCGACCTCGACTACAACTGTCTGAGCCATTTCGGTCATACGCCGCGCATGGAACGGGCCATAGCCGCCATCATGAAGAACGTCGAGGAAAAGGAAAACTTCGACCCCTATGTCGGGCGAAAGCTCTATTCGTTTCTCTATGACCTGGGCTATCAGGACATAGACGTGAAAATCGAAGCCCATCACCTGATCTATGGTGAGCTGAAGAAGAGCGACGACTTCAACTGGACCAAGAAGGTCGAGGTCGCCGCGCGCCACTACAGGTTTAACGAGTACCCGGGTGGGTATGATGAGTTTTTTGAGGAATTCAGGGGGTTTTTCGCCAGCCCGCGTCGTTTCACCTATTCGCCGATCATCTCCTGTCGCGGACGCAAGCCCCATCCCGCCTGATCACCGCTTGAACGGTGGCCCGTTGCAGGTCACTGCTCAACCGTTGTGACGTTTCGATTCGGTGGCTTCAAGGTAGGATTTGAAGTCGAAAGTTCTGGAGACGGGAGGCGCCGGCTGAGGTTGCATGACCGGAGGCGTCGGGGGAGGTTGCATGATAGGGGAGGGCAGACGCGCGGGGGGCGGCTGGGCGGCGACTATGCGGTTGCGCCCACCCG
>Ga0209125_1002983_pt1 | contig 12218 bp, 11 predicted proteins | sample BarGraIncub1131A_FD_184503 | JGI IMG/M metagenome (GOLD analysis project Ga0209125, IMG submission 184503) | Arctic peat soil microbial communities from Barrow, Alaska - Barrow Graham LP Incubations 11-31A (SPAdes) (version 2) | ecosystem: Environmental > Terrestrial > Soil > Wetlands > Peat... | reverse complement strand
GCCTTTGCAAGGACCAGGGAAAACATGAGTGAATTAGGGGGATGTGATGCAGCTGTCAAAGCAATCCGAATCGGACTGCAAAAACTGCTCCCTGAATTCAGCGACACCGGCTTTACCGGCCGGTTGGTAGCCCTTGTCAAGATGATCAACGTTATGGATGGTGACGGGGAAAGAGGCAAAAGGGAAGTCCTTTTCTCGCAAAACAGGCCGATATTCAAGACATTGACCTTCCATCCAAAAAAGAAGATTGATTTTCAGCTTAGAAAGAGCATCACAACCAGTCATCCGGAATTACGTTTGGAGGCAACCATTAAGATAAACAGTCTCAACCCCAACCTGCAACTGGTCCCTGCCAGCGCTCAGTTTTATCGCGTAATCAACCACATCAGCATTATTTCGGACTTTGCTTACAATGAGAACAATCAAAGATACGAGACGTTAAGTGAGTCGGACACAAAGAGTGCTGTTGCTTATTCGGATTATACACCGGTCAATACGCCGCTTTCGGCAGAGGTGAAGGCTGCGTTTCCAGTGGGGACCCAGCTGTCAGAAACTGACACCGTGTTGCAATGTGTTGGGATTGCATATTACATGAAGTCGGGAAAAGAAGGGTATCGTCAGTTTACGGAAAGGAGTATGTTGGTGTATGATGTGTTTTGAGGTAAATGGATTAATGAATGGCTTAAAACATTAGAAAGCCAAAGAATGTATAAGACTGATAATTGTTGTAGTACCTGCAATTGGATAAAGGTATATGGTTTATATTTGATCAGTGAAGCATTAGTTTCTAATTTTGCCAATGCCAGTGGCAAAATTAGAAACTGATACAATTTCGCCAACACCATTGGCGGAATTAGAGGATACTTCAATTTTGCAACCGCCCGTTGCAAAATTAGAAAATGAAATAATTTCGCCACAGGCAGTGGCGAAATTTAAAACTGAAATTGGGAAACGGGTAGTTTCCCAATTAGAGCACGTTGAAGTTCAACAGTCTTTAATTGCACATACCGGTTGGGCACATCATGTTGTTTTAATCCAAAAAGTAAAAGACCGACATACACGCTATTGGTATATGCAACAAACAATAAACAATGTTTGGACTCGTGACATGCTTGTGGTTATGATCAAAAGCAGCTTACACAAGAGACAGGGAACTATTGTTAATAATTTTGACCAAACCTTGCCAGATATAAATTCTGAATTAGCAAAACAGCTTTTCAAAGACCCATACATCTTTGATTTCATGACACTGTCTGCACCATTTACAGAAAGAGAAATCGAATTGGAGTTAGTGAAAAATGTAGAGAAATTTTTAGTGGAGCTTGGTGCAGGCTTTGCTTTTGTTGGGAGGCAGTATAAATTAGAAATCAGTGAAAGAGAATTCTACATCGATCTTTTGTTTTATCATCTCAGAATGCGTTGTTTTGTTGTGATCGAGTTAAAGAAAGGAGAATTCATGCCTGAATACGCTGGGAAAATGAATTTCTATTGTTCAGCTGTTGACGATTTACTAAAACACTCTACCGATCAACCTACCATCGGTCTTATTCTGTGCCAGGGAAAAGATAGGATTTTTGCGGAATATAGTTTACGCGATATCCACAAACCAATTGGCATTTCAGAATACGAGCTTACCCGTGCATTACCCGATAATTTTAAAGGTAGTTTGCCAAGTGTGGAAGAAATTGAAAATGAATTGTCACTCAATAAATCTACATATTATGATGAAAAATAACAGCAATAAAATAAATCATATAGTTACAAAATAAATATGTATTAAATTGTTGTTGACAATATAATGGAGTTGAAATGAAGGAATGGTAAGTTGTGGAATTAGGAGACTGCATAGATTTTCTCAATTGTTACGCATTTAAAAGTAATAATTCACTGATGACATAAGTGAATTTGAGTTAATTATAAAACTTGAATTAATCAAACAAACATTGAATGAATAATAGTTGCTGACCCCATTAATTATAATAGATATGCTATAATCATTTCATCTACGGGATTTGGGATGGGGGATAATTCATTTTACTACAATCATTTCATTCCTTCGGAATTGAAAACAGGAAATTATCAAATCACTTACTTAAACATCTGATTTTGGCTCTTTCAAAATATCAGTTAAAGGTATAAGTTGTTGTCCCTTGTATTCTGCTCCCTTGTAATGTTTCATGAAATTGCGGTTGATTAAATACAGGCGGCTTACAAAGCTGTCTTCGGGATAGGTGTTGTCGACTGTGAATTCTACATCCAGGGCATCAGTAAAATTGAGTTCACACAATGCAAGTTCCATGTCGGTTCCTTCGTCGTTTGTAAAAAGTAAGGGGAGCCCGTGTGTACGACAGATGATGGGTCGGGAAGGGTAGATGGAGCACAAATGTTCTTTCAGAAATGTGCAGGGATCTTCTTCACCGGTAATTGTTTCGATGGACGGGATCCCATCCGGAGTCAGTTCGGTGAGGATGGCATGATATTCAACCGGAAAGAGCTTTAAATTAAGACAACATTTATCGCAACCCTCGCGGCAGTTTAAATGTTGCTGATGGTCGTTGATCAGTTTATTGCTGAGTGCATCAATCTCTGATCTGAGTGCATAGTAAGCATCAAGTTGTTTTTTTGCTGCAGTATTCATTTCCTGATTTAAAAATCTGTGCAAAATTAACACGAATAGTTGTTATAATTTAACAATTGAGGAATAAACCACAGTAAAAGAAAACGAAAAAACTTTACCTTTGCACTTTCAATTGAGGATGTCAGGTGGACGGGTCTCCGTGTTAACAGGTTATCGACAATATAATGTTGATTTATTTGTTAAAACGGTTTTTCTGTCATACCTTTGCACCCCTTTATTGGGATAAAGTTCTAATGCATCAATTTAAATAAGCCGATGAACACATTAAGCTACAAAACAATTTCTGCGACAAAAGAAACAGCAAACAAAGAATGGTTGCTTATCGACGCAGAGGGCGAAGTGTTGGGTCGTCTTGCTTCAAAGGTTGCGAATCTATTGAGGGGTAAGCATAAAACATGCTTTACACCACATGCAGATTGCGGCGACTACGTCATCATTATCAACGCCGAGAAGGTCCGTCTGACCGGTAAGAAAATGGCAGAAAAGCAGTACATCCATCACACGGGCCATCCGGGAGGACAGCGCTCATTAACTCCACGCCAATTATTGGTAAGAAGACCACACTCACTGGTTGAAGAAGCCGTAAGAGGAATGCTACCTAAGAACATTTTAGGAAGTGCAATTTTTCGGAATCTTAAAGTGGTTGTAGGTCCTGAGCACAACCATGAAGCTCAGAAACCAAAAACAATTAAATTAAACGAAATCAAGTAATCAGTATGGAAGTCATCAATGCTTTAGGCAGAAGGAAGACTGCGGTTGCGCGTATCTATTTGAAAGAAGGTAGCGGTATCATTACCGTTAATGGTCGTGATTACAAGGATTATTTCCCGGTTGCAATTCTACAGTATGTAGTACGTCAGCCATTGGAAATAGCTAACGCCCTTGATAAATATGACATTAAGGTTAATCTTGATGGAGGTGGATTCAAAGGACAAGCTGAGGCTGTTCGTTTGGCTATTTCACGTGCCCTTGTAGAAATCAACGAAGAAATTCGTCCTGCTCTCAAATCAAAAGGTCTTATGCGTCGCGATCCACGAATGGTTGAACGTAAGAAACCAGGTCAACCAAAAGCCCGCAAGAGATTCCAGTTCAGCAAACGTTAAAATTCGTTTGACAGAAAAGGAAAGTTTAGTATCTAAATTGCTAAGACTTCTATTTATGAACTACTTAGCGATTGTCACTAACAGAAGGTAAACTTTAAGAAAAAAAATTAATGGCAAGAGTAACATTTGATGAATTGTTGGATGCCGGTGTACATTTTGGACACTTAAGGCGTAAATGGAATCCTAATATGGCTCCTTATATATTTATGGAGCGCAATGGAATCCACATCATCGACCTATATAAAACTATAGCTAAAGTCGAAGAAGCTGCTGCAGCCCTGAAGCAGATTGCAAAATCAGGCAAGAAAGTACTTTTTGTAGCTACCAAAAAACAGGCTAAAGATATTGTTGCAGAACATGTCAAAACTGTTGGAATGCCTTACGTTACTGAACGTTGGCCGGGTGGTATGCTAACAAACTTTGCGACTATCCGCAAAGCTGTTCGCAAAATGTCTACGATTGATAAGTTGCTGAATACTCCATCATTTACCAGCATCTCAAAACGTGAACGTTTACAGATTTCACGCGAAAGGGCTAAACTTGAAAAGAACCTTGGTTCTATTTCTGACCTGAATCGCTTACCTGCTGCTATATTTGTGGTAGATATTTCAAAAGAACGTATTGCAATTGCTGAAGCAAGAAGATTAAATATTCCAACCTTCGCTATTGTTGATACCAACTCTAACCCTAACCTTGTAGATTTTCCAATCCCTGCAAATGACGACGCTTCAAAATCGATTTCTTTGATTGTTTCAAAAATGATTGAAGCTATCGAGGAAGGCCTTACAGAACGTAAGATCGATAAAGATAAGCGTGGTGATGACGAAAAGGATGATTCTGATAATAGCGGTGAAGGCCGTGCTTTTGATCTTGATGACGAAGAAGATCCCGAACTGAAAAGGCTTGCTAAGTTAAAAGCAGCTGAAGAAGGTGACGGAATGAAACGTCCTCGTAAACCTGCTGCTGGACGCGGACCTGTTCGCAAACCTGCCGGTGGTGGTGGTCCAAAGAAGAAATTTTAACTCTTAAGCGATATTTTTATGGCAAATATAACTGCTGCTGATGTTAACAAATTGCGCCAGATGACCGGAGCCGGTATGATGGATTGCAAGAACGCACTAAAAGAAAATGATGGTGATTTTGATTTGGCAATCGAATCTCTTCGTAAAAAAGGTCAGAAACTGGCTAATAAGCGTGCCGATAGGGATGCTAATGAAGGTATTGTAATTGCTAAAACTAATTCTGCCAATACTTACGGAGCTGTTTTGATGTTGAATTGCGAAACAGATTTTGTTGGAAAGAATGAAGATTTCGTAAACTTTGCAAATGCAATCATTGATTTGGCTATCCAAAAAGGACCTAAATCTTTGGATGAATTAAAAGGACTTGCACTGAATGGCCAGACTGTAATGGAAAGTGTTACCGAAATGGTTGGTAAAACAGGTGAAAAAATGGATATAGCTCACTTTGAGGTGATTGAAGCTCCAATTGTTTTCGCTTATAACCATCATGGTAATCGTCTTGCAACTGTTCTGGGTTTAAATAAAGCTGGTGTTTCTGAAATTAATGCTATCGGACATGAAGTTGCTATGCAGGTTGCTGCGATGGCACCTGTAGCTGTTGATAAGGATGGTGTTGATCAGGAAACTATTCAGAAAGAAATCGAAATCGGAAAAGATGTTGCTCGTCAGGAAGGTAAACCTGAAGAGATGCTTGAGAAAATTGCACTGGGTAAGCTGAATAAATTCTATAAAGAAAATACACTGCTGAACCAGGAATCTATTAAAGACAACAAGACTACTGTCCGTGAGATGCTTACTAAGGCTGATAAGGATCTTACCGTTACTGGTTTCCGTCGTTTAATGCTTGGTGCATAATTTATTGTCTAAGTTTTTATACCTGGAGAACTCTAACAACATAATAATAAAAAAAGCGGATCCAAATGGTCCGCTTTTTTTATTATAAAGAAGTTAGTTATATTAAACTTCTAGTAAAGATTTAATTATCCTTGAGATGGTTTTGTTATCAGTTTTGCCGGCGAGTTCTTTAGCAGCAAGTCCCATTACTTTCCCAAGATCCTTTTGTTCCTTGGCGCCGACCCGGGCGATAATAACAACAAGAATAGCTTTTATATCTTCTTCGCTCATCTGTTCTGGCAGGTACTTTTCAATGATGTTAGCCTGGAATATTTCCTGATCTGCCAGGTCTTGTCTTCCCTGTGTAGAATATATTTCAGCTGATTCACGACGCTGTTTTACGAGCTTTTGAAGCATTTTTAATTCTACGCCATCCGGGATTTCTCCACTTGAAGTGTCTTTTCCTGTTTTTTCAAGGAGTAGCGCTGCTTTAATAGCACGTAAGGCTTCAAGCTTATCTTTATCTTTGGCAAGCATTGCTTGCTTGATATCATTATTGATCAGTTTTTCAAGTTCCATATTATTTTGAGAATTATCGTTTTATGAATCAACCGGTAATCTGTTTATGACTATCGGTTGGTTTATATTTATAATCTGTTTTAGAAAAGAATCAATCGGGTTTATCGTGTAGAAACGAATTATTCGGTCTGATTTCCAATTTGTTCGTATCTGGATCAAGCGTTAATGAATAACGTGAAATATTGATATCATCGGAAGCCGGTGCATCATTCAGTTCAACATTGCGCCTCATGTATGCCGGTTGACTTTCAAGTTCTTCTATTGAAGCAGCACCAGGACGAACACTTAGATTCTTTAAGCGGGAAATGCGATCACCTGTCATGCGTTCTATAGAGTCCAGGCTTATTGTTGGTTCGTTGAGCGTGCGTTTTGAAGACATCTCTGTTTGTTCAAAGCGAATTGGGCTATCATGTAGATTGCTGTTGGCTATCGGTTCTGATGGCGTTGGATAAAGTTCAGCGGGTTGTGAATAATCAGATGTGCTGTCTAGATTAAACAGGGTAGGGTTAGCTGTTGCAGTTACTGCGTTCATCGTTGCGGATGAAGGTTGAACGATTTCAATTGTTGGACGTGATTCAGATCTTTGCCCATCAGGGGTCTTTGTGAATATTCTGAAATCAGGTGTATCCAACACTTGTTCATTCTTAATAGGTTGATTTTTGGGCTTATCTTCGAGACGTCCAACAATGATATTATCATTCATTGGCGGCTTTGTAATAAAACCGGTTGCAATAAGTGTAACACTGATTTTGTTACCCAGAGATTCATCGGTGCCATTACCCCAAATAATTTCTGCTGTCGAGCCTGCTTTTATCTGAATGAAATCAGTAATTTCTGTTACTTCATCCATGGAGATTTCTTCATCACCCGAAGCAATATATAGTAAAATGTTAGAAGCGCCCTCGATGTTATTGTCATTAAGCAATGGTGAAGTAAGTGCCATTTCAACTGCTTCATTAGCACGGTTTTCGCCTTCTGCTAAACCAGATCCCATGATAGCAACCCCGCTGTCTTTCATAACAGTCTTAACATCTTCAAAGTCAACATTGATATAACCTGTTACGGTAATTATTTCAGCTATTCCCTTTGCGGCAGTTGTCAGGATATCATCAGCTTTGCTAAATGCTTCACTGAGCTTGAGATTACCATACTGCTCACGCAATCTGTCATTGCTGATGATAAGCAGTGTGTCTACGTATTTTCTGAGTTCTTCAATACCTGCATCAGCCTGCATTCGACGTTTTCTGCCTTCAAAAGCAAAAGGAATCGTTACAATCCCAACTGTGAGGATACCCATTTCGCGGGCAATTGAAGCAAGAACAGGGGCGCCACCAGTACCTGTACCACCACCCATTCCGGCAGTGATAAACAACATTTTAGTGTTGGTCTCAAGTAACTCCTTGATCTGATCGATGTTTTCTAATGCAGCTTCTTTTCCTACGGAAGGAATAGATCCTGCACCCAGTCCACGACCTCCAAATTGTATTTTAGTAGGAATTGGACTAGATGAGAGTGCTTGAGCATCTGTATTGCAAAGGATAAAATCTACCCCTTTAATTCCTTGGTTATACATATGCGTAACAGCATTGCTGCCACCGCCACCCACACCAATAACTTTTATGATGGATGATTGATTTTTAGGTAAGTCAAATTTTAACATGTCTGGCATTATTACAATAACATAAAGTTACTTCGAATGATAGCTGAAATGATGATTTTATAAATAAGTTTTAAAAAACTTATTAACAATTTCAAAGTTATTAACAGCGTATTTTAATTATTTTACTTCTTCATCTGCAGCGATAAAACTTGTGAGCATTCGTATCAGTCCACCAGACTTTTTGGGCTCTTTATCAATTAATTGTATTCTAGATCCGGTATTCTGAGTGAACTGTGTTTTAGTGCTTTCAAGTCCCATGATAACGAGGCCAATACCTGTTGCGAATGTTGGTCCGAGTAATTCTGAAGTTGTTTCCTGTGCAAGATGCTCACTTGGAAGGCCAATGCGCGTGTCTAAACCGGTTAAAAATTCAGTTAATTGTGATAAATGGCGTAATTGAGATCCACCACCGGTAAGTACTATTCCAGCTCCAAGTTTACGTTCATAACCTGAGTTTTTAATCTCAAAATAGACCTGTTCCAGAATTTCTTCCATTCGGGCCTGAATGATGCTTGCAAGGTTACGCAATGATATTTCTTTTGCAGGACGACCTCTTAGTCCCGGTATTGAAACCAACTCATCATCACGATTTTCTTTCGCAAGGGCCGAACCAAATCGGATTTTAAGATCTTCAGCATGTTTTTTCAAAATGTTACAACCTTCTTTAACATCATCTGTTATGACTTCGCCACCAAACGGAACTACTGCCGTATGACGAATGATGCCATTATAAAAGATTGCTATATCAGAAGTTCCACCTCCTATATCGACTAAAGCAACACCTGCTTCTTTTTCTTCTTCGCTGAGCACCGCCCTTGATGAGGCATGTGGTTCAAGAATGAGTTCGGAAACATCGAGTCCTGCTTTTGTTACACACTTGTAAATGTTCTTGGCAGCTGTTGTTTGCGCCGTTATGATATGGAAGTTCGCTTCTATTTTACTTCCCATCATTCCTTTTGGCTGCGTAACACCGGGTTCGCCATCAATTGTATATTCCTGCGGAGTAACACTGATGATTTCATCACCCGGATTCATTGCCAGCTTATACATGTTTGCAGTTAGCTGTTCGAGTTCTTCCTGAATGATTTCTGTGTCACAGTTACTACGAACAATATTTCCACGATGTTGCATACTTTTGATATGCTGTCCGGCAATACCAACATTTACAGTTCTAATATTCACATTCGAACGCAATCCGGCTTCTTTGATTGCTTCCTGAATACTGCATACCGTATTGTCGATATTAATAACAACTCCACGTTTAACACCTGAAGATTCGGATTTTCCATAACCTAAAATCTCTAATTTATTATACTGGTTCCATCTGCCGACAATAGCGGCAATCTTACTGGTACCAATATCTAGACCTACGATGATGTCTGAGTTATCCATATGTGGTTAATTTTTTGAACAAACAACCTGATTTTTATATTTTAAGCAGATAGTTGAGTATTTAGCCCACCCACCTTTATTCATTGCATTGCGGTAAAATGATATCAAATATGAAAATTTTTCGTCCATTCTGTCGATATCACCAAACAGGATGACTTGATCTCCGGCTTTTGGGATAATTTCAATTTCGTTTTTATCATTGATATATATCTGTTCTACAAAAGCTTTCAGAAAGGGTTTCTTTTCAATGTAAGATGCTATTTTAAAAATTTTAAAGAGCGGATTAGTAAATAACTGTAACGAATCTGTTTTAATATCTGCCAATCTGAAGCGTCCTTCATCTGTATAACTTTGTGCAATAAAACCACTGGCTGTAATTAACCTAGAGGCCGTTCCATTAATTATTGGAAGAAGAATTCCTTCTCTGTCAATATAATAAGTGTCACCATCTTGATTGAAAATACGTATTACCGGTTCTCTTTGCAATATTGATATTTTTAGAATTCCATCTATACTCGACTTTATATCTACGTGTGAAGCATAGGGATGTTTTTCAATCCGTTTTTTTAGTGCTGCGATATCAATCTTCTCAATGGGTACCAGTTCAAGTTTTCCAGTTTTTTCGATAAGTTTTCTTATTTGATTTTCTGTAATAAAGATATCTGCATCATTATATCTGATGCTGATGTTCACCTCTTTACACAATGTTTGCGTGTGTGCAGACCGAACAGCAACCATCAACCAGATCAGTCCTCCCAGAACGAAAATGACTGCAATGATTAGAAGTATCTTATTAAACTTTCTCATTTGTTGGTAATATATTTTTTTAGCAATTCTGTATTTTATATTATAATGATTCTTCAATTGGTTTAACAAATTGATCAATATTACCTGCTCCAAGTGTCAGAAGAAGCTCAGGTTTTAATGATTGCAGTAATTTGATCAATTCATTATTCTGACATAAGTGTTTAGATGATTTGTTTATCTTGTCCAGGAGCATTTGTGAGTCGATACCTTCTATTGGCTGTTCACGGGCAGGATATATCTCGAGTAATATTATTTCATCCAAAAGTTCAAGGCTGCGTGCAAACTCATCAGCAAAGTCTCTGGTACGTGTAAATAGATGTGGCTGAAATACCCCGGTAATTTTTTTTTCAGGATAGAGGTGCTTTACCGAATTAATACAGGCTTTTATTTCTTCAGGATGATGTGCATAATCATCGATATAAATTAAATCATCGCGATTAATGCGGATATCAAAACGACGTTGTACTCCTGAAAAGCTCAAAAGCCCTTTGCGGATTTCATCTGTTGTAGCCCCTGCAAGCCATGCGGCAGCAGCTGATGCAATTGCATTCTCGACATTAAATAATCCTGGAAGACCCAGCTCTATATCTTTCAAGTCAGTTCCATCAAGCATTAAATCAAAGCTGTAACGACCGTTTTTGATATGTAGGTTTTGTATGCAGAAGTCTGCAACTTGATCGATGGAATAGTCATAGACTTTGAGTCCGGGTCGTTGAATTACATTCAAAGGAAGCCCTTTTTTAATAATAAGCTGTCCACCCGGTTTTATTTGTCCTGTAAATTGTGTGAAACTATCTTTAAGAGCTAAAATGTTTTTATAGATATCAAGATGATCAGCATCAACAGAAGTAATTACACCAATTTGTGGAAATAGTTGTAAGAAAGAGCGGTCAAACTCATCTGCTTCAACAACAACCCATTCACTTTGGGGTGAGAGTAAAAGATTGCTTTTATAATTTTTAGAAATACCCCCAAGAAATGCATTTACTCCCTTTGGAGATTGTTGTAAAAGATGTGCGGTAAGTGTTGTAATGGTTGTTTTTCCATGAGTACCTGCAATTCCGATTGTCTTATAACTTGATGATATGAGTCCCAGAACCTGAGATCTCTTGAGAGTGGGATAACCATTTTCGAGGAAGAATTGGTATTCGGTATTCTGTTTAGGTACAGCAGGAGTATAAACGACAAGATCAATGCCATCGGGAATGAGATCAGCGTCTTCTTCATAGTGTATTTGCATACCTTCAGCCTCAAGCTCAATAGTTAGAGGAGAAGATGCTCTATCATAACCAAAGACTGAACAATCGCGACTTTTAAAGAATCGGGCGATGGCACTCATTCCGATGCCTCCGATGCCTAAAAAATATACTTTTTTTACTTGTTCGATATTCATTGTCTTAGGTTTTAATAATGCTTAAAATTTTATTGGCAATTTTATTGGCAGCATTCGGCATTGCCATCAATCTGATTGATTCTGAAAGCACTTTTTGTTCTTCAGAATTTGATATTAAGGTTTCCAATTGTATTATTAATTCTTTGGAAATATCTGAATCGGCTATTAAAATTGCTGCATGTTTATCACACAATGCCATTGCATTTTTTGTCTGATGATCACCTGCAGCATAAGGAAAGGGTACCAAAATAGCTGGTTTCCCAACCTTACAAAGTTCTGATATTGCTATTGCTCCCGCTCTTGATACAACTATAGTGGCAGCTTCAAATGCCATATTGATTGAGTTGATAAAATCATAAACCTTGATGCCGGTATAATTAGTTTTGTCAACTTCCATTAAGGCTGTCTGATAATAATCTTTTCCAGTTTGCCAAATGAGCTGTATGTTTTTAGCTTTAAAGAAATTAAGGTTAGCCATAATGGCATGATTGATGCTTCTTGCGCCCTGGCTACCTCCCACTACAAATACAACAGGTTTGTTATCATCCAGTCCGTATGTGGCAAGTGCATTCTGGCGACTGGGTTTGTTTTCAAAGATGTCTTCGCGGATTGGATTGCCGGTTAACAATATTTTATCTTTCGGAAAATATCTTTCCATTCCTTCAAAAGCAGTGCAAATACATGCTGCTTTTCTTCCCAGGATACGATTCGTTACTCCAGGAAAGTTGTTTTGTTCCTGAATTAAAATTGGTTTGCTTAGCCATGTAGCTGCACGCAGGACCGGTCCGCT
>Ga0209125_1002982_pt1 | contig 12223 bp, 13 predicted proteins | sample BarGraIncub1131A_FD_184503 | JGI IMG/M metagenome (GOLD analysis project Ga0209125, IMG submission 184503) | Arctic peat soil microbial communities from Barrow, Alaska - Barrow Graham LP Incubations 11-31A (SPAdes) (version 2) | ecosystem: Environmental > Terrestrial > Soil > Wetlands > Peat... | reverse complement strand
AACACAAGTACCTTATGTATTCCCAACCGAATGTCCGAATTGCCACGGTCCGCTGATCCGCTATGAATCAGAAGCATCCCACTATTGCATCAACACCGATTGCCCGGCCCGTGTCAGCGAATCGATCGCTCATTTCGCCAGCCGCAATGCGATGAATATCGAAGGATTGGGATTCAAAACAGTAGAATCTTTCCATTTGAGCGGATACTTGAATACTGTCGAAGAAATATACACCTTATGTTCGCATCGCGAAGAACTGCTTCTTTTAGCCGGATTCAAAGCGAAGAGTTTGGATAAACTGTTTACAGCGATCGAAGCCAGTAAAAGTAATTCACTTGAACGGTTATTGAACGGATTAGGTATTCGTCAAGTCGGTGAAAAAGCGGCGCGCACATTGGCAGTGACTTTCGGTTCGATGGAAGAACTGATGGCGGCGGATGTCAATGCACTCAGTAATATCTCCGATATCGGCCCGATCACCGCCGAAGGGGTACGAAATTTCTTTACCGAAGAACACAATCAAAAGCTCATCCGTGCACTGCAAGTACACGGTGTAAACATGGTTTGCACACTTCCGAAACAACAGACATCGATGTTTACCGGTAAGACAGTGGTTGTTACCGGAAGTATCGAAGGCATGGATCGTTCTGAGACAGAAACGTGGTTGCAAAATGCCGGAGCGAAAGTATCGTCATCGGTGTCCAAATCAACAAGTCTGCTGATCGTCGGCGAAGCAGCCGGCTCCAAATATGAAAAAGCCAGATTACTCAATGTACCGATTATGAGTGCGGAAGAATTTCTCCGGGAGGTAAAGAACAGTGAAAAATAAATTATGGGCACTGATGCTTGTGCTGTTAGTCGTGGGCGGGTGTTCGAAGAAAGTTATCGAAACACCGACCGTAACCGTCCTTCCGAGTACCAAAACCGGCGAATATTCGCTCGTCATTCCATTTTCCAGTGCACCGACACGAGCCTATCACGGTGTGTATCTCGGCCGTGCTGATTTTCTGGAACTCGGAAGTCGACTCGAAGAAAAGAGTCAAGCCCACTTCCCGGCGAAAGATTACTATCTGGGTGAAGGACAGGTCTTGACGTATGATCGTCTCTCATCGTTGGTCAAACGTGAAAGCACTGAAAATGCACAAGGATTAAATCCTCCCAAAGACAGCAGTTTTCCAACCGGGACAGGAGTATCGGTCGTCGATGCTGTTGTTGTTGCCGATGTGTTGGAACTGAATTTTTATAACGGAAGTCAATCTAATCCTAAATTGGCCGGTATCAGTTTTGCGATCGTTATGAATCAAACGGGAACAACGCTGATCAACGGAGTTTCCACTGCCTATTCGATTTCTGATGATCGACTGTATGAATACGGTTCAGATATGGGCCGCAAATTGGTCAGTTATATTCGTTCAATCACCGATATGGAAGAAATACCGATCTATGTAGCACTTTATTCGACCAGCAGTGCAGATTCAACATTACCCGGTCATTACTTCGCCGATGGTTATTTCACAGCGCGCAGCGGACAGTTTGCGCTAAGCGGCGAGCAATGGACGATCTTCCCAAGTGATGCCGCAACCGCGATCGACGGTGTTACCGCTTCACAGTTTGCGACGTTGCGTACCGCAATCAAAGAATTCGTCCCGGAGAATATTTCCGTGATCGCCGAGGGTCGATATATCGATAAGAAACTTGGATTTCTCAGAATCACGATCGGTGTACAAGCAAAAACATACACCGAGATCCACGCGTTGACGCAATATGCGGCGCAGTTGATGGACAATTTCACAGACAAAGATTTTTCGATGGTCATAAAGATAAATTCTTACAATTCAACGGTTGCGTTGATCGAACGCCAGGCAAACGGCGATCCGTCAATTATCTATACCTATTAGGAGGAAGCATGGAAAACTATAACTCAGCCTATTTTAAACAGTTAGCGAAACAACTTCGTTTTGATTTAAGTGATCAGGAAGCTCAAGATATCGTCGCTGAATTCGATACGTTACTGAATCAATTATCACTGTTGGAAACGATCGACACAGAAGGAGTTACCGAAATGGTACTTCCTTTTGAAGATGAAACGACTTTCATGCGTGAAGATACAGTCAAAAATGTATTTACGGTCGAAGAAGCCATGGCCAATGCGCCGAAAAGCAAGAACGACTATTTCGTGACCGTGAAAGTGGTAATTTGACATGAACATCAAAGAAACAATTAAACTATCTACGCCCATCGAACGTGTTGAAAAAGCACTGAAACTTGCCCACCAAGGTCAACCTTTTTTGAATGCGGTCGTCACTTTTGTTGATACGGAAAAGCAACTGGATAACCTTCAAAACATAAATCCTGATGCGCCTTTCTATGGGATACCGATCGTACTCAAAGACAATGTCAACATGAAATCGGTCAAGACAACTGGCGGAAGTCATATTCTTGCCAATTATATATCTCAATACAACGCAACGATCACGGATCGTCTGCAAGCCGCCGGTGCGATCGTCATCGCAAAATCGTCGATGGATGAGTTGGGCATGGGCGGAACCAATTTGACCGCTGCAACCGGTCCTGTCTATAACCCATATGATTTGAGTCGCATGTCCGGCGGATCATCCGGCGGAAGTGCCGTATTGGTAGCGTCAGGTGTAGTACCATTCGCAATCGGAACCGATACCGGAGATTCGGTCCGCAAACCGGCATCCTTTAATGGGATCATCGGTGTAAAACCATCTTACGGCCGAATTTCACGTTATGGGATCATTCCATATGCTTCTTCACTTGATCATGTCGGTTATTTCACCCGTAATGTGTCCGATGCAGCGTTAGCGCTCGAAGTGCTGGCCGGTCGTGATGACCAAGACATGACGTCTTCTTTCATAGAAGTCGAGAAATACTCAGTTGATCTTACCGGAGATCTGAGCGGTCGCAAGATCGGCTATATCGCCAACGTTGTTCGGGCAATCGAAAATCAGGATGTTTTAGCGATGTTTAATCGTCTTATCGAAAATATGAGAATTGCCGGAGCTGAAGTAGTGTCAATCGAAATGAACGAAGATCTGTTGAATGCGATCTTACCGACTTATTATATTATTGCCAACTCAGAAGCAACGGCCAATCACTCCAATTTGGATGGCTTGCGTTTCGGGGTCCAACAGGCCGGTAACGACATCGAAGAGATCATGAGCGCTTCACGAACAGCCGGTTTCGGTAAATTGATTCGTAAACGTTTCGTTATCGGAAGTTTCTCGCTGTTCGTTGAAAATCAGGAAAAACTCTTCCGTAAAGCGCAAAAAGTACGCCGTTTGATCGTCGAAGATCTGCACCGGGCATTGAACGGAGTCGATGGTCTGATCGCTCCGGCCAGTGGTTACGGAGCTCCGAAACTACAAGACACCAGTCTGGATCAACTCTCAAGTCGCTATCTGGTCGCAGAGAATTTCATGGTCATCTCGAATTTTTCGGGAACACCGAGTTTGACTCAACCGCTTGGTTATGTCGACGGATTGCCGGTCGGCATCAATTTGATCTGTCATCCGTTTGAAGAGAAAAAGATGTTTGAGATCGCCGCCGGGTTGGAAAAACTGACCGGGTTGGCTGATTGTATCAGGGAGGTAGGAGAATGAATTACGAGACCGTAATCGGCATCGAGATCCATTGCGAACTTAAAACAAAAACAAAGATGTTTTCTTCGGCACCGGTCAGTTTTGCGAAACACCAAAACAGCTGTGTCAATGAGATCGATCTGGGACATCCGGGCACACTGCCCAGTGTCAATAAAGAAGCTGTCATTCAAGCACTGAAAGCGTGCATGGCGCTAAATTGTACGATCGATCCGGTCATACGCTTCGATCGAAAAAACTACTATTATCCGGATCTACCGAAAGGGTATCAGATCACGCAGCAGTTTCATCCGGTCGGACTGAGAGGATCGGTCACGATCGAAACAGCTGCCGGTAAACGCGATGTCCGTATCAATCGTCTACACATGGAAGAGGATACAGCCAAACAATTCCATTATGCGACGGAAACATGGATCGATTATAACCGTGCGGGGACTCCGTTGGTTGAGATCGTCTCCGAACCGGATATGCGAAGTGCCGACGAAGCGGTCGCATTTGTGGAAAAACTCAGAACCTTACTTTACTATTTAGGCGTCAGTGACGTTAAAATGGAAGAAGGTTCCATGCGTTGCGATATCAATATCTCACTCAGACCCGAAGGTACGACGGAGTACGGGGTTAAAACCGAAATCAAAAATTTAAATTCGATCAATAATATTCGACTTGCGGTCGAATCCGAAATCATCCGTCAGACCGCCATCTTGTCTGCCGGTGATAAGGTAGAACAGGCAACGCGCCGTTATGACGATACCCTTAAATCAACGGTCATGATGCGTAAAAAAGAAGGTAATGTCGATTACAAGTATTTCCCGGAACCGAACATTCCACCGATTCGATTAGCAGCGGAATGGATCGAAGAGATCCGATCATCGTTACCCGAACTACCGGAACAACGGTCGATCCGCTATACCGAAGTTCTCGGGCTCAGTGATTATGATGCGAAGATCTTGACACAAAACAAAGAACTTTCCGATTATTTCGATGAAGTGCTGAACTATACGACCTTTACGAAATTGGCGGCCAACTGGTGTATCAGCGAACTACCGGCGTATGTGTCACAAGAAAACCTTTCCGAACTGCACACGACATTGACACCGAAATCATTGGCGTCGATGATCGATAAGATCGGTCAGAACATCGTATCTTCCAAACAGGCCAAAGAAATATTCCCGCATCTGATCAAAGGTGAATCCTTGCAAAGTATCATCGATCGCCTCCATATCAGTCAAGTCAGTGATACCGCTGAGTTATCGGACATCATCAATAAAACGTTGGATGAACAACCGCAATCGATCGTTGACTATCACAACGGAAAAGACCGTGCCCTTGGATTCTTGGTCGGACAGATCATGAAAAAAACCAAAGGTCAGGCCAATCCGGTCGTCACCAATGAACTTTTATTGGCTGAATTGACACGTCGAAAACCCGAATAATTGCGATGAGTGATTGATTATTAACGAAAAGATGCAAAGAAATTAAAAACAAGGTATAATAACCGATGTAAGGAGTTGAATCCATGACACAAAAAACACAACCTAAAAGAAGAAAAAAGATAAAATTAACACTTTCATCCGTGATCTTACTCGTCGGATTGGTCGTATTTCTGGTACCGACATGTATATTCGGTTGGTTCCTCTATCAATCCAGTGCTAAAACAGGCGATGCGCTGTTCGGCAACCGATTCTCCAATGATTTAAATCCGGCGATCACATCAACGCAGATATCAGGACTCAAAGATGCCCTCAAAGCAACGGCGAATGTTGAAAATGTTGAAATAAGTCTCAAAGCCGCAACGCTCAGAGTCAGTATCGATGCACCGGATCCACTTGTCGCCGCCGATTTGAGCGCCTTGTCGTTGGCAGTCGCCAATGTCGTAAAAGCAACTCTTCCGATCGAAACATATTTTACCGCAACGGATGTCAAGAAAATGTATGATCTTGAGATCAACGTCTATAACTTGAAAGACGGGAAAGATAAACCCGGTTATGTGTACTTCATCTTAGTCAAGAATGCCAATATGGCTACTTGGACTGTTCAAGAAGTATCTAAAGCAGTGAATCAGGCATTGGCCGATGAACTTCGAGCCGAGATGGCGGCGGAGACATTAACCTCCTTTATGCCAACTCAAACAATGAAAGTGAGTGTAGAGGGGTAGAACCCCTCTTTTTTACCTATGCAAAAAAATGAACTGGTTACGATTACATGTATCGATTATGATTCAGAAGGCTTAGGAATGGGAAAAACCGAAGATGGTTTCTGCGTCTTCGTAAAAGATTTGATTTTAGGAGAAACAGCGGAAGTTCAACTGATCAATGTAAAGAAAAACTACGGTTACGGACGTGCCATGAAACGTCTTAATGATGCTCCGGGTCGTGTGATCCCGACATGTCCGATCGCCTACCAATGCGGCGGTTGTCAGATCCAACATATGTCAGCCGAAACACAAGCCGAATTCAAACAAAGTCGTGTTGAAAATGTCATGAAACGTATCGCGAAAACAGATTGCACAGTCAACCCGATCATTACGATGGCAACTCCTTGGAACTACCGAAACAAAGTTCAGGTTCCTTTTGCAATCGATAAGAACGGTCTATTGATCAGTGGTTTCTACCGTGCTCATTCACATGATATCCTGCCTTTCAGCGATTGTTTTTTACAACCCTCCGAACAAAACAATATCTTAAAATATATCCTCGATTTCTACAATTCCAGAGAACTGAAACCGGAAATGTTGAAAACCGTTTTATTGAAGAAAGCGTTCGCCACGGATGAATGCATGGTCGTTTTGATTACCAACACATGGGATCTGACACAACGCAAACAATTGGTCGAAGGTCTATTGGAAACATTCCCGAATATCAAGTCAGTCGTTCAGAACCTGAATAACCGTAACGATAATGTTCTTTTAGGCAATGAAGACAGATGTTTGACGACGCAATCAACGATCACCGATCAATTGGGTGATTTCAAATTCCAGATCTCAAGTAAATCTTTCTACCAAGTCAACCCGATCCAAGCCAAAGTTCTGTATGATTTGGCCGCTGAATTTGCGGAGTTGAAAGAAACAGATACTGTCATGGATCTGTTCAGCGGAATCGGTACGATCGCTATTTGGGTTAGCCGTAAAGTAAAAGAAGTACTGGGTGTCGAGATATTGCCTCAAGCGATCCAAGACGCTAAAGCTAACGCAGCCATCAACCATATCGAAAACATCACCTGGTTCAACGGAGATGCCGCCGGCATCAGTGCTCAGTTAAGCGAAGAAAACAAAAAAATCGACGTTATCATCGTGGATCCTCCGCGCAAAGGTCTTGATGAATCCACGATCGAATCGATCGCAGCGATCCAAGCCGAGCGTTTAGTGTATATTTCATGTGATCCGGCTACCTTAGCCAGAGACATCAATTTGCTTCAAACAAAGGGTTATACAGTTAAGAAGATCCAACCAGTCGATATGTTTCCGCAAACATACCATGTCGAAACTGTAGTATTGATGACAAAAGTAAAAGAGTAAGTGTGCGTAAAAGGCTTGATTCAAGCCTTTTACGCATTTTTTTTGTTTAGATAACGGAACGTTGAGAATTTGCATATTTTACTTCGTGGAAACATATCGAAATTGGCTAAAATCCTTGCGAGTAGTCAATTTAGATGTCATAGTTTGGTGAGTGGTCAGAATTGGTGGCAAGGATCCGTGAGTGCTCGATTTGGATGTTTTTCCGATACTTCCTGGATTGAGAGAGCAGTTGAATTGAATTACACAATTTATCTAATGTTATTTTTATGTAAACGCATGGTTTATTTATTTGAAAGCATCGATTTGTGATGTGACACTATTAAAATCATCTAGAGGAATATTCGATTTTAAAGGATTTGTCAATGACGAAAGGGTTTGTTCTAACAATGAAATCATCTAAAAAACAACGAGAGTTAGCAAGCAAGAATGCAGAAACTAATGAAATTAAGGAATTTAATAGAGTTATACAATTCGGTGAAAAATCGTTGCTACTATTTGCGACATTCGGAGCAATTTATCAGTTAATCAATGGTGAAAACACCTTATATTTTAAAAGAGTTGGCGGCGAGATAAAAGGAATTTATCCTGAAAGTTTGGTAACTGACTTTACTGACGAAAGCAAATTTTCAACAGATAAAAAAGATTTTACTATTTTAAAAAGTGATATTACTGAAATATCTATTAATCAAAAACACAGTGCAAATTGTCCCTTTGCCCAAAGTGGGAAAATAGTAATAAGCTGTAATTCTAAGAAGAGGCGCTTTGTCATTATGAATGAGATAAATATTGAGCAGGTAAGAAAGTTCTTTAATTGTGCTGTAAGTGCTGAGATAAAGATGCCCTCAAAATTAAAAGAACAGCGTGAAGAAGTGTTAAATGATAGTGATCAAAAAAATCTTCCAATGCTAAAAAATGTGAATAAACTATTGTCATTCGTTTCGTGGACTACCGCTGCTGTATTTTTGTTTGCATTATCTTGGCTTCCGAGTCCTGCTTATTCAATAATGTCAATTATATGTCTTTTTATACCGATTATCGCGTTACTACTATATTTTAAGTATAATACTGTTATTTCGATTTCAGACACAAAACGTGGTAAAAACTACTACCAAAACCATGTTTTGATGGTAACACCATTACTCATCCCTACATTAACTTTAGGGATGAGAGCAATTATGGATTTTAATATAGTTGATTACAAAATGTTAATAATTTTAAGTATACTTTTTGCAGCGGTAATCATAATTGCGTTCTTTATATTTTCTAAGGAATATAAAGAACGTAAGTCAGCTATTGCTGTAATCGTTATTTTAGCTCTTATTTATGCTTGGTCATTTTGTTTGCATATAAATAATTTGAAATACGAAAATCCAACATATATATCGGCGAATGTTTATGACAAATATATAGATGAGAGTTCCAAGTCCCCGACAATATATCATTTAAATGTAACACTATCAAATGGAAAGAAAATGGATATTAAAGTTACGAAACTAGATTATGATAATATAAGCAAAGGTGTAAAAATGAATGTGGTTGTGCGTATAGGGTTGCTTGGCATAACCATTGCTGATGTGGCTGATTAAGTGCCGGTACAAAGATGTGATAATTCTTGGATATGTGTTTTGGAATATACTATTCATATTGAAAATGCTGTGTTTATTTGCTAGAATATAGAAATCTGCGAGGTAAAACATTGGATCAAAACAAGTTCACTCGAAGTGACGGTTGGTTACTCTTCACTTTATCTCGAAAATACCAAAATTTGCGAACGATAATTTCAGCCGGCGATCACTACAATCATGCCATCTTTACGTATGAGGAATTAAATCAAGGATTGCTTAGATTATTACAAAACGGATATGCTGAACAGTCCGATAAGAAATTTAGGATTAATGATAAAGGTAAAGAACTGATTAAAAACCATCTCTTAAGTGATTCGATATCAGATATGATTCGCCTATCCGATATAATAGTTTCAATGGTATCTGGAATTGAAGTGGATTATTCAAAACCAGTTATTTCGGTAATTGAATATGATATTGCTATCAAAGGATATATGAGGTAAATCTCAAAGTAGAATAGTGACATGTTCCAAGTCTACCTCAATCCATGTTGAAAATGTTGTGGTTTTGGTAAGTGAAACCAAATAGTTAATGGGTCAGAAAAATAATCCACAATGGATGAAGCCTTATCAAATAATGAATGCTCAATAGAAAGGGTGGTTAATATGAAATTTGTCGCAATCGATGAGATTAATCATTTTGAATATCATGATGCGGTAATCAAGAAAATGGAAATTATTGAAGACAAAATGACTTGGATTGTTTCCGAACTAAATGCAACTATACAAAATTCACAGAATAGTTTTATAGAAGATATGTGTATTAATGAATGCGAAATAATTTTTGATCACTACAAAATTGAGGAAATCATTTTTAGCGCATATAAGATTTTTGATTCTAACCAAAACCTAATTGAGTCTGTTGATGCGAGAACCGCGGATTTCGAAGATTATATTGGAATTATTGAAGATACAATGAAAAATAGTTGCCGTATTGTTGGAATGATTGAAATGCCTGAAACGAGTGATGGCCGAAAAAAAGCATGCTTTGGAATCGATGGGAATCGAGATTATTTTGATATAACTTTTTCATTTACGAAATTCACAGCGCGATGGAATGAATACAATGGTAAAGCCTGGTATGAGGATAAGATATGGAAGGAAAAAGCATAGTATTTCAACCAGTCGAAGCCCAACAACTTATTTGATATGTTACAAGTCTACCTCCATCCATGTCGAAACGGTAGTATTGATGCCAAGGGTTGAGACCATAAAAAACTGATACAACGATAATTAAAAGATAGGAAAATTACAATTTGTAGGGAGTGCTATAGTGTTTTATGTTTTCAATTCCCAAGAAGAACAAAGAAAATTTCTCTGCAATTCTGCTTTTATTGAAATACGATTTTGTAAAATGCCTTTTGATACTAAGATTAAAAAAGTAATTGCACGTAATAGTATAAAGGATTGGCGGGATGATTCGCTGTACATATATGTAGATGATATCGATACTTTTTTCAATGAATACAGTAGTTTTTTTGCCTGCGGAACATACAACAATTCGAAAAGCGGCATTGTAGACATATTTGGTGTTAACTACTACAAGCCCGACTTAATCGACAATATCGCAGCTATGATTCTTGAAAGCAAACCAACTGATTATGAAATACTTATTGAATGGTTATACAAAGCAAAGAACTTTAATGGTTTTTACATCTTGGGTATTTAAAATTCTGTTTATAGTTGGATATGTTTTTTAGAATATACCATCCACGTGGAGTGTGTGGTTTTACTACAACGCAAAAACATTGAAATTACTAGGCTTTACGCACTTTTCAAAATTTTGCAGTTTTGAAAAAATAGCGATAATTCGTTAAAAAAGGAGTTTTTAAGCAAATTTAACGTTAGTGTAGAGCTTGATATAGTGTGTGTGGATACAAGAAAATAGATTGAAAAATAGAGAAAAATTAATTGCTCATTTTCCATTTGTTAAACAAACTAATTATAAAAATTTTCTTGAATATAATTTTAAATTAACATATTATATTTTGGACGAGGAGGAATAACTATGGATGAATTATTATATGAAATGATATTTAAACGAAAGTCATTTCACCTATTTAGAAATACCGGATTAGATAAAATATCCAATTTAGAATTAGATGATATTCAAAAGAAATTTAAAACATTTAGACCACTTATAGATAATATAAAAGTAGATATCAAAATTGTTTCAGCTGAAGAAACAACTTGCAAGAGGGATGAAGAATACTGTATTTTATTATATAGCGAGAAAAAAGATAATTACTTACAAAATATGGGTTACATTGGTGAGCAATTAGATTTATATCTTGCTTCACTAAATATTGGAGCTTTGTGGTTTGGATTTGGTAAAACTGAAAATATTAAATATAATGATCTTAATTTTATTATTATGATAGCTATAAAAAAAGTCTCAATAGATAAATTTAGAAAAGATATGTATAAAAGCAAAAGAAAGCCACTTGATGAAATATGGAGTGGCAATAAATTTAATTTTACTAACATTCTTAGATTTGCTCCAAGTAGTTGTAATACACAACCTTGGAAAGTTGAAAATAATAAAAATGAACTGCATATTTATAGATATAAAGAGTTAGGTAAAAGAGGTATGATGCCTTTTGATAGAATAGTTTATTCTAATAGAATTGATATAGGAATATTTATATTATTTATGGAATTATGTTTGAAACACGAAAAAATTAAAATTGATAGAAAAATTTGTGTAGATTCAAAGAAAGATGATGAAACCGAAAAAACATTAGTTGCATCATACTTTATAAAATAGGGTAACAAATTATATTTTCGTATTTTCATTTCAAGTTAGAAAAAGTTCTAAATGAAAATTAATTTATTCGATTCATATTTAAAGCCGGTGAATTTATAACGCAAAATCAGAAAATAATGGTAAAAAGGAAAGCAATAGTGCTGAGGATTTGTGTTCAAACTTAACAAATGATACATGTCGAAACTGTTGTGGTTTTGAGACGCTAGTAAAATCTTGATGAAAGGAGTATTACGAAGATGGAAGTAGACGCACTTAATGATATTTTACTTCAACACGATCCTTCATTAAAAATCGAGTTATTCGAAAATGAGTATTTGAATGTCTATCTTAGTAAGTACTTACTTTTATCAGCATGGGAAGCGAATGAGATACTTTCTCTAAACAATGAATAGGTAAGGAAATGCTTGATGAAAATTAACGAAATAGAAGAAATGATGACGATAAAAGGTTTCTCCGAAGACCTCTTTTCAGAATATGTTCTTTCACTAAAAAGAGTTAAAAGTGGCGCGTTAAAAAGTCAACTGAGGCACTGCGATTTCTATATTCAAAAAAATGGACAAACGAATCTTATAGTCGTTGAGAAGTGTTAGAAGGTTAAAAAGGTGTATAATTTAATAACGATATATAAAAACGGAGGTGTTTTTATGAATAAATTACAATTAGACCGAATGAAAAATGATAACGGTTTTATTGCT